>JGI24158J21664_10002456_pt1 | contig 22490 bp, 13 predicted proteins | sample Ectturendosymbi3_FD_21664 | JGI IMG/M metagenome (IMG submission 21664)
GGCACTTTTCTGGGGGGCGGCACTTTTGGTGAAAAGAAGGAATAGCAAATGGTCTTTCACGAATGAACCTGAAGTTCGGTTTAGGTTTTAGATTTTGGTTAAGATTGGACCTACCATACGTCCCAGTTTGACCGGGACTGTCCCGGTTTAAACGTCTGTCCCGGTGTCCCGTCCCGGTTAGCAAAATTTCCCGGAATTTCACTTCAGTGAAATTTTCAAAATTAACTCCAGCTAGGTGATGCATTGTTATCAAATAATTCCGTCCTGAAAGGCTTGACTTTGCTTTAACCTGTGGCTTACCTTACTACCTTAATTAATTGATTTGCGTTAGCTTCATATGGACCGTTGTGTCTAAACTAAACCTACAATCATAATACCAGAATTGCCATTGCTCTTTGGGGGGCGGCACTTCTCCATGACAGGAACTCATGCCTCTCTTCGAGTCTGACCGAATCGAGCCGTTTGAACGCGACGAATATTGTTCAGGCTAAGCTTCATTATACTCGCTTTAGTACTATTCGTTACGGGGAGATAGTACCGTGGCCAGCGGCGCCTAATCTCCGCTGAGGCTTCGTTGCGCCGGGACCACGTGGTTACCCTCGTATAGTGGATCCTGCATTTGATGGCAGGTTAATGACAGCACCACGCGTGAACTGTTTCCTTGCACCCACCCATTAACGCCGAACACGAGGCTGGCCGAGCACGAGGCTGGCCGACAGGCCGTAAGTATTGTTTTTCAAGTCTTCGTTATGACCCGATTGAGAATCGAACCCGGCTTACCAGCTTTAGTGACGCGTGCTGAAGCGTTTACGTCACCCAGACGGTTGAAGTATGTTGTATTTAAAACAAAACTGCACTAGTGCAAGTCGTCACAGTGTAACCTAGGGTATTAGTTCTTGTGGACCTCGGAATCCTAAGCCTATAACCACNATGTACGAATTTGCCTTGATCAAGATATCAGAANTACAACCACATTTTCTCCACTAGGATCGGTTTCACATGCTACTGTATATATATTCATGCTGAAGCGTTGGGATTGTATGATTACTGTCTGTTAACAAATGAACACCCATACCACAACCGAAACTTTAGGGGAGGAGAAGAACATTTTTTCTCAGCGCAAAAGTTTACACAACAACCAGCAATCTGTCTTGAGAATGAGAAGTACTGGCTCCAAAATTAACATTTTTGTTAAAATTGCTGTTTATTTCCATTAGAAATCCAAACGAAACGACCGAAAAAAGAAGATGCATATGACCCTCCCCTCCTTTTCGTCAAATTATGTCAAAAATTAATTCATCTTCCGGATAATTTCTCTTGGCTTTAATTAAGCATTTTCGCAAAAAAAACGTAGTTTTAAATGTTTGGTCGGTTGGTGGGGCAGCTCTCCCCCCAGACCCCAGTCTCCTACGGTTGTGAAACAATGTACGACATTTTTTCATCTAAAATTGCAATTGTGAAAAGAGTTCGAAAGAGGTCAAATAAATGTTTTTTCACAAATTCTCCATGTATGTTGAGTATAGACACATACTTGAGCCTCCGTTAGCTGATCGACAATTTTTTTTATCTTCTCTCAAGGGGTTTTCACACTAAGCAGCACTTTAAACGCATTGTATACTTTGATGAACCAGGAATCTGAATCTTGCCTAAGGACTGCAAACGTTTGCATTGTTTAACATCGCCCGTCGTTAAACATCATTAGCTGAAGCGCCCGTCATTAATCGTCAATAAACGATCCAGTCAACAGTTTCATTCAACGTATGAGTCAGTCGTCTGAGGTTTCTGAAACAAACTGATTCCTTGCACTGAAACTAACTGCCCCTCTCTACGCATCACGCGAGCACTTTGTAGTCAGACGCTTTGCGCTCTATCCTTGAATCTTTGCTGACGGTGGAAACGTTTTTTTTTTATAAACGTTCAACGCGATTATGTAGAAACAGTTGATGTTTGCACTTCTGCTTGTGATTTTAGAAGACATTAGTAAAAAAGCACAAAACACAGGGCTCGAAAGATTGTTTTTACAAATTATGAAATTCGATAAAATAACTTTGGTTGCACAGCTTGATATTTTTGTGATTATCCGTTTAAACAATCGACACGAGAATCAACATCTGTTTTACTTTCGAAGGAAAACAGTGCTTGGTTTATGCCTCCATCAGAAAACGGACAGTTGTTGGAGGAAAGTGCTGTGGCACAACTTACGCTCCATACGCGGCTAATCAGGTATCCACTCGAGTGTTTTTCGAAGGTTTTCCCCACTCTGCGTTCTTTCGAATGGCCGTGGTATTCAGTTTTTTAACTATTACTGAGATTACTGATCCGATGCTTTAGGGCGGTGGTCCCTAATTTTACCACCCCACGAACCCCCTGTGTATTTACAAACCACCAACGTTTCGAGACACGATCTGATCCCGAAGTATGCTGTACTATGCTGACTGGGTATCACAGAGCATGGCGGATGATCAAGTTGCTAGTGTCATATCCATGCGAAAAGACCAAAAGACCTCGAATATGGTTTATAGGACTCATATTTTTATTTCGGCAAACATGCTATAGTTTTGACTTTCAGAGACGTGTCGTGTACCGCCATGGGTTCACCCACCCCAGTTGGGCAGCCCCTGCTTTAGGATCACCTGGCTTGATATGAGAGGAGAAACAATTGAAAGTTATCCTTCTTTATTTTACGTCTAACGTATATCAAAAAGCTGGTGAAAAGTTATATCTTAATTGGACAATAAACGCTTGGACCCACTTTCTGCTCAACGAAGAAGTCGTAGTTTCGTGTTTTTTAACAAACTGTTATTTTTTAACAAACGACCTCATTTAACCTCGTCAGCTTCGCAAAAAGATGTAGCGCGGGTTAATTTTTGGTTCCTGTTCAGTTTAATTTTTTGGCTCCGGTTTCCTAATTTCTTCCAACAACGTGATAATTAGGGCAACCAAAAGTCAATAAAGCCAAAATTTTTCTTCCTTTTTTAAAGCTTATGAAACGTCCAAAAATAAAAGTTCACACTCATTACAAGAGTAACTCCCACGTTATTAGGTCAACAAAAGGCAAAAATTTGTCATTAGGTCAAAATGTATCGTTAGGTCAAACTTTTTTGCAGTAGTTTTTTTCTCCTCAGCAATAACCTATTGAAACTTCAGTAACCGATATTGATACGCTTTTGCAAGTTTAGCTGCAATTATGTAATAATAGTGGGTTTGTTGCGACTTCTGGCGTAATAATATTGTTTTGCCCACTACTGGACAACTGAATATTACGTAGGGGCTATGCGTGGTAAAGCAAGAAATGTGATCTCACAGTACTTGGTTTGATAAATGCTCAATCTATTATGCATTAACTTTATGATGTTCTCAGGTTTGACTCCACTGTAGTTGTCAATGTTCATATCAAGATATCATCCCTAAAGTTAAACAACCAAATGTTTTATAATTTTGAAGTGTAGTGCATGAACACGCTTCTGAGTTAACCACAACACTAAGTCTTAATTATTTTCCAATTGCAAACGCAGGAAATTTATAGGTCAAAATAAAGTGAAAATGTGCAATTATAATGTCAAGATTTTAAGTTTTTAGATCAAACAATTGGTTGCTCTAGTGATAATGCGTTCTCCGTTTACCTGAAAATCGCTTTTAATTGCAGTTCAACATCGGCAGCTTTGCCGCATGGAGTAGAGACGACAGTTTGGTTGGAAGGACCTTGTGCCAGTGGAAATATTTTGACGGAACCATGTGTGAAGCATTCACAATCTGTCTTGTTATCTAGCAAAGAGATGAATTGAAGTAACTGGCATCCATTCATTTCATGTAAATAAACTACATGGTTGCGGTAGAAGCGTCTTGCGATGTGACCCAGACCCGTAGCCACGGGGGGGCATTCGAGGGCCGTGCCTCTCAAAAGTTTTTTCCCCAAAATTTTTTGGGCCAAGAAATATTTGTTTCAAACATTTTATAAAAACAAAAGTCGTTCTCCCCTAAAATACATTTTGGCACCCCCAAACCCTAAAACCTGGCTAACGACCTGATGTGACACTACCTGGAGAGAATTTGCTTTTTGGCGGTGACGTCACAACGGATGGGCAAAGGGTACATGTGACCCCGGTGCAGCCTTTGGAATCTCGTGGTAATGAAGTCACGTGGTAGTGAGGTTTTTACTGGAATCGGAAAATTTCTGGTGAAAATCACATGCCTTCCATTTATGTTTTGGTTTGAAGTTTCACGAGTGATCTAATTTTGAGTTTATTTCTGTCGAGAAACCGTTTAACGTTTAGTGGGCCACAAACAGGTATGAAGTGTACACATTCCACTGCTTTGTTTCATCTTAACAGGAGCTGTACAGTTTTTAGTTTGAAAAAACGCAGTTTTTAGTTTCATGATACGATGCTTTTTTTGCGTATTTTATTGTGCAGTAAACAAAATATATCTTCACAGCTGGGACAATGCGCTCTGTAAAATTGATATGGTTGGTGTAAATTATAGGTAACTGATTATCCGCCATTTGCGCGTCACGTACTCCCAATTACTGTTCGGATTCTGGGGTAAAAGTTTATGATGCCGGCCGAAGATCAATACTGGCCTTTCCCATCGATCTGCAGAGTACATTTAGTTGAAAAAGATGCCAGGTTGACTGACGTGGAGCGAATACAAAATTGCTTTTCGAAATATCTTACTGCAAGTTTTTTGACCGGTAGGCGTCAGAACACTTGAGCACGCACATTAAGTGCACCCTCCCATTAAAAGTCAAATATTTGTTGTCAGAATAAAGAAACGTATTTTGCGTATGACATGCACTGAGGAGGCTGGTCAGTATTCGGACGTAAATAAACAGCAAATGGCGGCAGCAATGCATTATTAATGTGTATTTCATTAAAACGGCTTACCAACTGAATACTGACAATTTTTAGAAAATACCGCTTATGCTTTTTTAAATTCAAAAATGTGAAATGCGACTTGTGAACAAAGAAATAAGGGGTTCATGGCACGCTTAAGTTGCACAAATGTTAGAAGACAGAACAAGCACGCGCAGTGCAACCACGTTGAAGCTCCAAACACAAAATAACAAAAAGTTTTTGAAGCAAATATATCCTTAGGTTTGAATGCAGCGACCTAACCAGAAAGAAAAACATCAGTAGAACTGTGATCCATCTGATCTATATGGTTGCAGAGCTGTGTTTTGAAAATATACACATTGCTTAATCTCGCAATTCCTAATAAGCTACAAGATTTTTAAATTGTTTTGCGACAACGTTTTTTCCTGAAGAACGTCTGTATCAGGTCATTGCACAGCGACAACAGAGTGTAAAAGCCCCAAATACCTGAGCGGACCGAGTGAGAGGTTCGTTGTCAGTTTGATTCGAGAAAAAAGTAAACACTTTAAAACACTCGTTAAAAGTCAGAGTTAAAATCAAAGCAATTTTTTGGGCACTCACAGTACAACAGTTCATGGCTACAGCGCTGAACATTTCTACACTTGGTGCACGCACACAGCTGCCCTACACAGTCTACGATGTAGACGTTTTGACGGTCGCTCGTTAACGACATTTGAAGCACTTCTAAAAACGCCAGCTTGTAGATTGCCGCGCGCATTACACACAAATCACCAGTCTAATGCAAAACTAAGGTGACAAAAATGAGAATGTTCTAATGTAAAGGGAAATAGTTTCATATTTATGCACTTCTCAATACGTTTTCATTGCCATTTCGAAGCACGCGCAACATATTCCTTGCGTACTAATTGAGTAAAATATTTTGACGTGATGCTTCATCTCAAACTCGTTTTTCAAATGGGATTTTCATAAAGGAAGCTGGAGCAAAAAAGAGTAGGTTCCGAAAAAAACGGTACATGCACCAAACACGATGCAGATACCTAAACAGGTGGTATGCTGGAAATAATGATTTGAGTGTAAATCCTTGCGATAATGCATGGCAGTTGTCATAACTAATGATAAACAATATTTATTTTTATCATGCATGAGACCGATTTATGAGGCCGACACAAGAAACACAGTTCATGTGCTATGCTTAATCTTAACACCATTTTTGTTCAGGTTACACAGCATTCCTCACGAACTCTGATTCCCGTTCAGTTATATAACTAGTACTGACCTTTTTTCTCAGTCTGGGAGAATTGCTACACAGTGTACAAAACTGTGCACGTGCCAGCTACACGCTGTTAACAAATGCTCAGCATAATCAGAGGAATTTTACCATCGGGGGTTCTACCATCGGCAAGGTACAGTACGTGTTAAACGCAAACAACTGAAGAAACCATGAACAAAGTGAGCAAAGCTTTACTTTGTTAAAATTTGAAGAAAACGTACGACATTTAATGAAATAAAACGAGGTTGTTCTTTTCTGGTAAAAAGAGAAAGTACGCTTTAGTTTATCAGGAGAACATGGCGTTTCCCAAATACGTTTCCAGTTGTTGCACAATAATACCCCGCTTTAAAACAAATAGAACCCCTGGAAGGGTTCTCGTCAAAACCTTCCGCACTGCGCTGGGTGCTGCGTGAGACGCAAATTTAACGGCTGAAAGACACATCGGAACTCAAACAATCGATAAACATGCAACTGAAATCTGCAGCGCTGCTAGGCAGGGTTTCCTGACCGAAGTTATCTTCAGAAAGTGCTTGAGCGGCTCGCGGTGCCGAACGGAGAAGGACAGTGCCGCAAGGTGGGAGTGTTGCGCCGGAACCCGAACTTTCCGTTGTAGCTGTTCATTGGTCGAGCGTCGCGCAAAAAGCGATCGTGTCCATCCACCAAATCGCTGGAATAACCTGAACATCAATGTAGTCTACTTTTCACGAAGATTACCAATGATTGTGTTGTCTTGCCTTTTATCATCACAAAGGCTAACTGCACTGTTAAGTCAAGGAAAAGTCTAAAAGCTAGATTTCAAGTCACTTTACGTTGACGAACGTCACATCCTGTCTTCCAGTTTTTGTCGAAATCTGATGTGGAGGAGGTTAGCGCTGCTTTAATAAATTAAAGGGTTTCTGGATGAGCTCCAACTTTTTTCAATAACCATGTCATTCAAGAAGAAAAACAGAAGAAACGGAAAATGCACTTACTTTCTACTTGAGGTGTTTGAAATAACAAAGAAATCATTCGTGTGAAATGCAAACATAAGACAGTTTTGAACTGTGGAAATTTTATGCTACAACCGATTGATCCTTTGATCAAAACTACATATATTTTTTGCACCTGATATACACATATGCTATCCATAATTTTTTTAGCCATAAACAAAGCCCACTCTCCGTTATGCTGTTAAGTTAAAGATTTTTTTTAACTTCTACAAAATGGTTTTCCAGGATTCATCCAAAACTGGTGACAACCACATAAGATCAATTCTAAATTAATTTTTCAGCCGCTTGTTTTCAAACTTTATGCTTGTTTCAAATCGATAACGAAGTTTTTTCTCTGGTCTGCGGCATAGATCCGTGCAGACCCTGGGAAAAAACTAAACGATTGCCGATGTCAACTGCGCTTAAGACACAGAACACATCAAGTAAACAGGCAAGAGACACGCAGAATGTTTTTGGACACCAAATTATTTCTTTACCTGGGATAATTATTGTTGATTTCGGTACAAACAATCATTGTTGATTTCGGTACAAATTAAACTATTAATTATGAGTGTTTCATTTTGCAATAAAAACGATTGTGCAACAACTGAGCAACATGCAGCCACCTGCACCGGATTTATTCCTTCGTTCCAAGTAGTCTTTCCCGACCCCGATGTGATGAAAACGGTCCACTGCTCTTCCTTGAAGAGAAACACTTCCCGGCCGTGTCTGCAAATGCAGTCATGAGAATATGTACTCCTAAACTATTAGAGGTGGATCCGGGGGGGGGCGATCACCCCCCTTAAAATCTGCAAAAGTAACTTTTTTCACCATAGTTTTGTACAATTCGGAAAACAACATTTGCGATAGAGCGTCATTTTGTCGTCCACTGTTTGTCACAGCAGTGTTGTGAAGTATACTTAAACCACTATGAGACTTGACTACCAAATATTACTGACCCTCCCCCTATACTTACTGGCTGGATCCGCCCTTGTAAACTATAAGCAGTAATCTTACAACAAAGCAGTCGAAGGAAATTTAACGGCAAATTGAAGAACACTTTGAAGATCTTTTATTAACTCAGTCTTTAATGTACACGTTCCCTGGTACTTTCACTGCGAAGTGCTCGGCACTCGTCCGCTCGAGGTATTATTTGTTTAATGAAATCATGCATCGCTCAACGCAATTGAGTTCAAAGTGAATTATTATCATTAGCAGCATTCAAGCTCATTCCGAAGCAATACAGCACTGTACGCAGCAAATCGACGTCCCCGAAATAAGCCTAACACGTAATTTGCTGAGTCATGCTTTGATAGAGCTGCACCTGTGTTTGTTCGTGCACTTTTGAAGTTCTTATCTCGTTTGTGAGAACATAAATAACTGCCGCTCTTGTATCCGCAAGTTTTTCATAAAAGATTAAATCAGTCCAATCGTTTATATTGAAGCCTTTCCAAAGTAGGGTAATAAAAGCTTGCCAGTCGGGATCTGGCCAAGAGGTTTGCGGTAAAAATAGCTTGCCTCCGATAAAACCACGCTAGAAAAACAAAAGCTGTTAGAAAGCTAAACAGTTGTTTTTTCTTCAGAGCTTATCTACTAAGCCAGCAGCTGTGTAACAACGTACTTCGGACATGTATAACTAACAGGTGAATTTGAGCAGAAAAACACGTTCGTACAAAAAAGGCAAGACTCGTTTGTACGATATAATTGCTGTATTGACCAACAATACTGAAATGTCACAAGAATAAAACGAAAACAAGCAATAAAGTGCGTGCGCTGATCTTTCGAAAAAGCATTTTTTAATCGAATCATTTCGTCAGGTAAATCTTCTCAAAAACACTTTAAAAGTTTTACGGAAAGAATCAAAGCGAAATCGCACTCCTACCTGACCCGTTTTAGTCAGAGTGTCTTCCACACCTTTGTACGTGAAATAGTTCTGGACGTGCTTGTCGTAATGTGAGTTGTACGGAGGAATAGCTGGACCCAGTTTGGGTTGCACCTTGCCGAAGTCATCCTAAAGATACGAAAGCATATACAGCATGAAGTCGAAAGTGCAGGAAAATCAAAAACATATTGTCAAATCCATATGCCTGTCTAGTCTAAGAGACTCTTTAAAATCGTGTTTCTTTATTTCTAGGGGAGGCAACGTACGTCAAGCGTCGAGCCTTCAAGGTTGGCCTCGTTGTTTAACGGTTTTATTTTGGCCTTTTTTTCTGTTTCAAAGAATGTTTAACCCGTTTATAGACGGAAGTTCTTATTTTTTCCTTGCAGCTAATTTTCCGTGCACCAACACACAGACAAAATTTAAGGAGTTAAGCAGTCAAGTAATTGCATAATCTGCCCAGTCTGCAGCCGAGGCTTATTATAGCATTCCCTGTGACTCATTCGTGTGTCCAGTGGTTGCATGGGATGTGTTATGTCTCCATTCGAAATACCTGAGATTTTTGGTGGGGTTAAACACTGTGTTTAGATCCTCGCCCAAGACACGTACTCTGTTTGCAAAGCTGAGTCAGCCAGGCTGCGATTTCGAATGATTGGAATTGGGTCAAATCAGTCTATATTTTTACTATAAAACGCTAACACAACTGTAATCGTGGAAAACCTGAAGCGTTTTTTTGTGTTGTGATAAAGTTTTCCTGGCTGGCATCCGTGATGCTTCGATTCAATTCTCAGTCCACAAAACGCCTCTTAGAGTATTGCCACAGTGGCGCCCAATGATGGGTCGGGGGGGTTTTCTTCATGGTGCTAAGAATGCCGATTTCTATAGATCGGTGTACCAGCATGTGGCACGGATTTTTTCGCATTTGCGCCATTTTCCAGCAACGCCGATACTTGACAGTCTCCGTAAAGTGTCGCCCCTCACATTTCGCACTTGGCACCTTTTTGCTTTAAACAAGCGACTGAGTGAAAAGTCTGGCCTACATTGTTAGCAATATTGAACATTGTTGCATTTTAAAGCATTGGTACGTTGTTACGTTAACCTAAAATCTGTTGAACATCTCAGAGGCTGAATATAGAAATGTGTGTATGCTGGGTGTTAATGTTACTTTTGCATATTCTGTACACTTTTTAGCAAAAAATTTAAAAATTAACCCGTTTTGATTTTTGTAGTTGTTTGGATTCAACATGAAATTAGCAGGTTTTGTTTCAAGAAGGCACCTTCGCTCCAACTGTGAAAGAATGGGAAGGGTAATGCCCCAATGCAATGGTGTAGGAGCTTCAATTTTTTTTCAATGTGTTTCAAATTATCAAAAATGTTGGCAAAAACTTAAACAATTTGGCCAAAGAAGTTTTGACATTTTTTAACAACACTAATGGCATCACATTTCTATGTTATTGAGTGTATAAATAAAAGTTTATGATATCATATCAAACACATTAACAAACTGTTTCTTGTAACGTGGCTTGATAGATTGTGAGAGATGATGAGTAACTGACTCATTCGAACGTTTGGGCAAAAATATCATTTCATTTACGTGCTTTATTAATTGTACACTGTGGGAATAGAGTATGCTGCAGGGCATACCTACTTCATATTAGAAGAGTACATGCCAGACAAGTATAGAGAAGCTGTGGTTTTAATTTTAACTACAGCGTTTGGATGAACACATATTGTCATAATGTTTGCTGCGTGTTGCATATGTATCTCTTGAGTTAAGTGTGAGGTTTCTTGCTGACAACTACAACTGAAATGTGAATGGAATGCCAAACCTCAGAATTTTGAGGCAGATGTTCAGAGTGGTTTCAACTGACTTCTGGCAATGTTCTTGCACAGCCTAGCCTACATTTTCATTTCGATTATTAAGAACCAAATTTCAAGTACCGAATTTTCTAGTTTCAGGTCTATGGCAACATGGTGGAGGAAAATAGAATGTGCCAATAGTTACAGAAAATTTGTAGGAATAAAGTTTGTTGCATAAACGTTTTTCAGAAAAGTGTGGGAATTTCGGGTAAAATATTCTTTGCACCCCTTAAAATTGCCTGCTCTTGCACTTATGCCCCCATGTCACTTAGTTTGCTTGCAGCAAACCAACTATTTTGCAATCGCCGCACTGTTTTGAAAGGTTCCGGTTTACGACTTAAAAAGAAGTAAAAATGCATTTTATCACCAGGACTAGAACCAGCCAAGGTTGACATTGAAAGCAATTCAGAGACGGCAACCGGAAATTTATCTGCAGCTGTTGCAGAGCGCCTTGATTTTGGACTGTCGTTGATTGTCTCACAACATACCTGTATATTGCTCAATGCTATACCGTCCAATACGAATCCTTTCTCCTTGGCAAGCTTCACAGCTTTTGTTGGTGGAGGTGCAATGGTCTTTGCTCGCGGCAGCTTCTTCCAACCCGGTAGGTGGTCCTTGAACTCTCCCTGATAATAAAGTAGAATATCTACTTGAGCGCTTCTTCCGTGCAACTCAGAATGCAGAGTGCAGGGCCACTTCCTTTTCAGGACCCATCAAAAACAGTAAATGCTTGAATGACTGTACTTTTATGTTCATTCTCTGAGGATCCAAAAAGCCCGGGCAAGAGGCATAGGCTATGGTAAAAATGTCCGATCTACATACGTAATCCAGTTGCTTTCAAAAGACAATTTGTTATCAAAACTCGCTGAGCATTAATTTTTGCTTTATAAGTATAATTGCCGAAACAGATGGTAAAAGTTGCACAGCGTCTCTTCTGTTACTGTAATTACTTTCAACATTACATTAACTTTTACTTGTACTAACAGTAACACACTTTCCTTTAGAAATATGTTAAAAGTAGCCATGAACGCTTACCGCGTGACAACATATTGCTCGACAAGTCCTTCGACATTATGTGTGGGCCTCTGGCCATATACGAGCTTGCATAGATTACTTTGATAATGAAGGAACATGACCACCAAAACGTAAGCCTTTTAGTATGGCGTTTAATAAAAATATAACTTAAAATCGTTGAACACCATCTTCTGCGCACAATCAAACGTTTCTGTGACTGAATCATAAGCCAGGTTTTAATTTTTGTGCTTTTGCACTATGGAGAAACTTGGCTTAAATTTTGGCAAGGTTTTAGAACACCAAATCTGAAAAAACGGCAAGTTTTCCACTTATTTGCAACAATTTGAAACAAACAGTGACCGAAATAATATGTTTTTTGGCAAAATGCATAAAAAGTGGGTGCAAAAAGAACATGACGTTTTTCTAATGAAAAATATACAAAACTCATCGAATGAGCGTTTTCGATTTTTATCTGACTGTGCGCAAGTTCTCGGAGAAAAATATGTTACTCTCGGTACACGAACCAGGCAATTTCATCTCCTCATCTCTAAACATACAGACTTGCTTTGCAAACACTTTAAATCCTGAGCGCGTGCCTCATCGAAGAAATATGATTGCGACTAACAACAAAAACTTGCGAGGCCATAAGTGCTAGCTGTATGNGAAGTGAACAATCAGAAAAATCTATCGACATTCTACNAAATGCTACAGTCCGGCTATCGTTGCCGATGCCTAGACGCCGTTGAGAACCGAGCAGTACAAACAATGCATTGTTACAGGCTTAAAAAGATTAGATCTGTTTTCTCGGCGCTTGCTCTCCTAGACTCACGTCCCAAGTCAGCCTCTGCAAAAGTGGCGTTTGTTTGGTTTGTTCCTTCGCCTACAATTTTGTTTCACGCAAAACAGCAAACACAAGGCAAAGAGTCGAATAAAAACTCCCTGAATTTTGAGCGAACATTGTGGCCATCTCGCAACACCAACAGTATTGCTTGGCAGAACAGGACACAAGATAGTACTTTATGGCGAACAGACGTGGCCGGAATCTGTGCATAAATCAAGTTTTGCTTGAAACGACGGTCAATTTTGTTGCGGACGCGCGCTTCCCTACCGGACGTAACTCAAAGCAATTTAAAACAAGACGTTGACGTTAGGATAAAATTTTATGACCTAAGCAAGCACCTAACAACCTCTCGTTATAACATAGTCGTAAGTCTTTACTTGCCGTGCGTAAGTGGTGGGCAACTTTTACTGCTTCCTTTCCTTCTCTACTTTCCGGTAACGTTGCTTGCGGTGTCGGTGAGCTGCTTCTGATTCGTCTGTATGTCGTCAGAAACATAGCCCTGCGAAAAATGTTACCGGTGTATTAGACTACTACAACGAAGCGCGAAAACATTTTCATGTCAAAGTATGGCTTTGAACCACACAGCATATACACAATCGTGACGAAAAGCAAACAAAAATATCATGATACCGATTAAAGAAGTTTTATTAGCACAAGTTTTTCAGCCAATCATTACGATGTGTATTCTAAGCTCGTGACCTTTATGTGTTTGTTTGTTCTGTTTAAAATACTCCATAGTGGTTCATGCAATCGAAGTAAGAGAAGAACCCATCGCTACGATACTTGTGAGCCAAAGACGGATCGATAATAATTTACCATAGACAGAACGTTTTGTACCGAATCTGACGGTCTTATAGTGATTAAAAAAAACTGCATGACAAAGTTTGGATGACCCAAGATTCTATTTTGTTTAAAACTTTACCCGCTGTGGAAAATACAGACAGCTTTAACTTGAACGCAGATTGCTTTCCACAACTATATACTGTAATGCGCCATGCAAGTGATTTCCATTTGGGTAGAGTGTTATTTTACCGTCCCATGTGCCGGGGTGAGATGGGGTAAGAGAACAGCAACGGCTTCCGCGGTCCGTGGAACCCGATCTTGTCTTTGGGATCAGCAAAAGAGCTCCCGGATCGGCGGCCCATCGTACTCTGTCGAGCAAAAGCAGGAAGATGCAACGACCCGTCGCTTATCACTTCATCTTTAAGCGCAAGTTTTGAACTTCTTTCAAAAATGTGAACCAATGTTAAAAGGCTTTGACCTTGAATTCATGGCTGCAAAAGGGATAGAAACTTTTACAATGAAGGATCAGAGCCGTGTTAACGTTGAAATCACCAACTTATTTCATGAATTTGTGCGTAATGCAGACAGATTCGCATCAAGCCTTCTTCGAACCCCGAACCCTAAGAGTTCGCTTTGAAGAAAGGTTCGGCCTTCCACAAATACCTTTTTGTTGAAAGTTTGTGAAACGTTCAAAAATTTTTGGAAAATTTTACAATTTTCTTTTATATTTTGAGAGTGTTGATTTCAAGGTTTTGATATACTCATGTAAAATTGACGATTCACGTTTTGCGCTATTTCCTGCAAGATTGCGGTTTCGTTGTGATTTTCGAGAGACGGGAAGATCGTACCGGAGCGGGCCAAAGCAAAAAAACTACCTTGGTTGCAGAAATCGACTAAGACATAAAAATTGCTGAAAACACGTCACTCAGAAAACGCTTGCCACGGCGACGAGGAAACGACAATTGCAACGATCTGAGAACAACAAATGCAGCAGTTGCTGCAAAGAACTTAAACCTGCAGAGTTTCCATCATGCGAGGCGACATAACGTAAACTTGCTGATGCTCGTCCAAGCGAGCGTCGTACTCAGAACTGGCAGCAGATGTTCGTGGGCGCATCGTGCGAATTCTCGGGGATACGGAACCTCTTTGCAAAGGGGTGATTGACCCCTGCCTTGTTGGGGACAAGGAGTGACTTCGCGGGGAAGCAACAGCTGCCGCCATGGTTTTTCTGCTGCGAAACGTATAGTCTGTTCTAAAATGCATGTAAAGAAAAATAGTTCGAATTCAGCAGCGCATAGAATGGGTCATCACTTAGAAAAATCGCCAAACGTCGACAATAACTACATGATTCAGCAAAAACGCGTTTTGTTTTTTCTCAAACATTGCCCTTACCCCCACGCTATTGTGCCGGCATCATGACGTCACAAACGTCTTCATCGTAAAGCATTGCGCAAAAATACGTTGGAAAGCTATGCAGCAGTTCAGCGTTTCTTAAAAACTTGGGGACCACGGACCCCTAGTAAATCCTAATAAGAGTTACGCACCCCTCAAGAGAAACTTTGCAATAAATATTTGCATTAGGTGTCAGAGCAAAGCCTATTAAACCCCTTAAATCACATTCACGGGCCCCAGGTTAAGAACCCGTACTTGAGTTGAACGTTTCAGAGCAAAAGCAACGTTGTAAAAGAAAACGATATGAGTTACGTATTAGACATTTTCGAACGTTTACAATAAGAATTAATTAAAACTCGTAAGAAATAAACGAAACTCATCATACTCAAAAATAAAGTTGAAGTAGAATTTAAGAAGTAAACAACGTGAAAGTGTTACTGCAGTCTGAAAATAAACAGTGCCATTTGCAAATTTTTACTAATTCGTGGAAATTTAGAAAGGCAAACTTTTCCTGGGAAATAATATTTCGTACCCTTTTGACATAACGACGTACCTGTCTGAACGTGCACTGTCATGAAAGAAATTGTGTTGAAGGATCAACTTTTGCTTTTCCGGGATCGGCTTCAGTTTTGCATCACTGGCAATCTTCCTACTTCGCGCAGATTTGCTTTTTCGACGGACTACTGGCACCCTTATCAAAGTCCCGCACTCTCCGCGAAAGCACAAGACAACGCCAGTTGTGAGGGCACGACCGCTCATCTTTTACCTGTACTTTCGCGATGAAACCTGATATGGGAATGTTGACACTGCAAATACTCACATCCAGTTCCTCTATAGAGCGAATATAGTTGGAAACAATCTGACCAGGAAAGCGCTGCTATATTGGTGACCGTGCCGCGGCGAACCAGCCTCTCAGTCGCCCTTCGCCGAGTCAATGACGTAGAGTCCAGAGCTGTGTTTTGGGCTGGCAAGACAAGGGACCGTACAAAAACCGGTGGGCGGGCACAACAGCACCGCCGATATGCGAAGAGCGATATGCGCTTAGGACATATACACTTTGTAACACTGACACAATTTCGTGTCTAGCAACATAGGTCGAGATCCATTCCTATTACAGTATTTTGCCTTCTGGTAAGGTCTAGCTATAGCAGCCTAAAGTAAATTTTATCCGCTGTCAGCACATAACAATAAAGAAATTTTCCAAAGCAGTATACTGCATACTAACATTATAAAAACTGTTTTTGGCGTATGGTTAGCATGCTTTATCACTGATTGATTGAATTATTTATTTATTGTTTCATGTGGCTCAGCAATAGAGGCAGAAAAAAATACAAAGTGCATTAAAACACCATGCTAAAAGCAATCAATTGTCAGTGGAAATTAAAATAAATGAAAACACAATGGCAAAAAACACTAAAGGTGAAATGATTGCCACTGTGTCACGTAGGATTGGTGAAAGACCATGGAGGTCATCTACTCAATCAACCTCATTAGCATTAGAAAAGTATTGACAAGTGGAAAACAATAAATGAAAATAAAATAAGCACAGTTGTAAAAGAAACAAATTAATAAACAAGCATAAGGTTTCATTTCATTCTTGTCACAAAAATTTAACCCATGATTCAATCAACTACTGTAGTTATGCAAAATGTGGAGAAAATATATGTTGTCGGAGCAGCAAGTGCAACAGAAAAATTTGCACAAGGGCACATTTGGCTTTTTATACTCTCTCCTAACAAGATCTCCGTCTAACTTGCATCCAACGACATGACTACAAATCGAAACCATATACGCTAAACTGCCCCAGCAGGTTGGTAAATGTTGCTACCCTTACCGGCATGACGGGGATTTATTGCCAGCTTTTTGGGGCTGGTATGCGATTTTGCAATCCACGTATACCAGCAAACTACGTGCAAGTTTTACAACTATCTAACCACGAGGTGCTTACAACCGGGAAATGAAGATGCTCGCGGTGCGTATAAATACCTCCCGTGGCTGCTGCTATGAAAGAATAAGTCAACTAGCCAATCAGTCAAGAGCTTCTTTAATATAACCAAAAGACTTCGAATAGAGCTACAGATCGTTACTTGGGCAGAAAAGAGAGCACTTCAAAATTTTCATCAGGTCACTATGGTAGAGGGCAGCTTCCAGGTAATTTACGAAAAATTTTATTTTGTGGGTACAATTGCAAAACGTGCGGAAGTAGACTGAAGCAGTCAAGTTGTGGTGTTACAGGAGTTTCTAAAAAGCTTCTGAGAATGAAGCAAATCGCGTTTTAGCCAACTTTAATGCTATAATACCAAGCTTTGTTGTACCTCGATCTACAGCTACAAAGGAAAGGTAGTTTCAATTCATAGGTCAATTAGAGTTTTGATAGAACTGCACAATTGACAATTTCAGTTAAGATTAATTTTTTTACATCTTTAAAGTCTTCCAAACAATTGATCTAGTCAAGTATGGTTTGATTTCCATATTAGACAGCTTGCTTTGCTTGTATTTTGACGGAAATCCCTCCCAAAGCAGTGACCTCACGAGCTTATGTCAGGAGTGCCTGGTTAAATATTTCATGCTATCCTCTTGTCGTTTCCACAACATCTGTGATTTCACCAGTTACCTTTTTTTTATTCATTGTACTGCCTCGAGTAATCACTGCCTCGAGTGCAATAAAAAGACATCCGATTCACTTTGCAGGTCATGTAGGTGAAACTATCAACTGCGCTTATATTTATTTACAGGTCGTCTCTGCAAGGAATGCTCTATTTGAATAGAATAAGAAACAGTTTTGAAAGTTTCCAACACTTATTTGAATACTTTTGCTGCTTTTTTCGGAAAATCAACCCTTCTGTGATGAGCATCGCTATACACTTACACTTACAAGGCAAATGCACACGAGGAGCTGACTTGGCATGCGCAATGCTCGCTCAACAGAAAGCTCTCTTCCACTTCTAACTCAACAGCATTAGTCTGATCACGGCAGTGTTGCTGCGTCGTAAGCATTTACAACGTTCAATTAAGGCCGAGTTGCAACAGAAACAACTGCAGTTGCCACTGGCTGGGGTAAGCTGAGACGAATGTTACGGCTTGAATTCACGATGCGTACAGCAAGCTTTGCTTGTCATATAGCATCTCACATGTGAAGTAATTTTTGTCAGCTTTCGTACTTATAAAATCATTGCTATGGTCGAGCGCAGCGGTTCTCAACCACGGTCCCGAGCGCCGCATACGGCTCCCAAGCACCCTTTGTGCGGCCCTCAGCAGTCCTTCAATAAATCCTCTTATAATTTGTGTAACAGAAGCAGACTTCGTTGTGCAATAAAACAAAACGTGTCAATTGACTTGCGTTAAAAGGTTTTTAGTACGGCTCTCTAATAAAATTGTTAGGTCTGGATTTGGCTCCCTTCAGCGAAAAGGTTGAGAACCACTCATGGTCTAGCCCTTTCGAGATACTGAAACGTGAAATGACGCCGCGAAGATCGCAACGAAACCCACCTTTTCTAGAAATGCTGTAAAGTGGGAAAATAGTCGTCAACTTGTAAAATGTTCTTCTCAACAACTTGGAAAACAAGAAACCTTAGAAAGTAATTAAAAATTTCAAACCCTTCACAAACTTTCAACTAAAGCATACGCTTGCGAAGTCTTTTGTAATGTGTGTTTGAATGCAAATCAGGAGAGAGATTTAAAATTTTTTGAAACTGAACTTTATATCTTAGGGCCAGTATAAGTATGGGAGTAAATTTGTGCACTCGTTGATGCTTGCTACTCAGTAGGCCTGCTTGAATTTGGGAAACGCGTTGATAATAACTCAAAGCGGCCAATGCCACACAGTAAAAGACGATCAAACGTTGGAAAGAAATGAAGTAAACGGTTGTTTTTTCGTTTGTTTTTGCTGTGACGTCATTACGACCAAAAACTTATATTTCTGCTTGGGCAAGTTTCCGACTACAACCTAATAATTTTTACTTATGGACTTTCTGGGGCTTCGCACAAAAGCTTCCCGAATTTTCTCGTCTATCTGGTCATCCAGATAATTTGATCACACACACTGCCTTTTCGCGATCTGTACCACAGCTGGCGTTCTTTATGGAGCTCTCTTACAAATACAAGCTGGGCAGTCTTCTCCGACTGTGTCCGAGTCTATTCTAACACACGAATGGTTTTTCAATTTAAGTGAATGCCATTTTTATACCTTTCTATAATCGCATGAAACATAAAATATGAACTATTGAGTTGTTTCTGCACATACAGTTTAAAACCTGAGATCTTTAGAAAAAAGATTTGTCAATCTTGTAGACTGTATTGTAAAACTAATTTATGGAATATCCTATATGATTACGTGAACGCCGTAGATAAAAATGCAGTCATGAGAGACCATGCTTTAATATTTTCGTTGGTCAAAGAAAAAGTGTAGGCTACGTCAACAAACCTAACTGAAAAGAAACAATCGCCAAGCAACTCACTAACACGAAGAGGCAAGTTAAATCACTTTATTGTGCAACTAGCAAGCTTATTTTCAGTGTTGTACTGTAGAAACACTCTGTTTCGCACGTACTGCATGCCAATGTATGTTTGCCAATTGTGGTGAAAGTACACTGTGTTTATAGGGGACCGAAACGATCTTTCAAAATGCAATGACACCTCACTGCATAACCACCACCAAAATACACCAAAACGTCGCTTCATGACCATCTTTGCATTCAAATGAAATAGCTGCGGTTTCTCAAAATGTCTTAACGGTCACCAAGGCCAAACCTTAAAAAAACCTGTAAGGACACACACAGATTCTCTTTGAATAAGGACTGAAGTTATGTACTGTTAAACGCAGGAAACTACTTTCCCTGTGAAACAAATTGCAATGTTTTCACTTGCGTACGTCACTACCGTGGTTCACAACTATTGAAAGACAGATATGCGCAAGTTTGAACCGTCGCCAAAAGGATGAAAGTGGAGCCAAGCAGGCAGGTTCCTCACAAGCTTACTATAAAGCTGGTGCTTGTTTTATTATTAGACAGTCCTTCGCGTTGCCTACAAGAATGCTTATCGAATTTTGCATTACATGCCAATTCCCAAGTAACGTAAATGTTCGCCCACATCAAGTTACCTGTTTCGTCAAGACATTTGATGCCTTGACCAGAAGCAATTTATATACCTTTGTCAAACTTTGCGCATCTTCATTCAACCTTTTTATCCGGTTGCTTTAATCACCTGATGCTTTTCACAAATATAAATTTTTCTTCCATTAGGGACAGGCAGCCTAAAGTATTTTCCAGTTCAGTTTTCTCGTTTACATATGAGCCGCAGTAATAAAGTCATAATTCACGGCAACAGTGTCCAACCTCCGTTACATGCCATGTTGCTGGGTGCTAAACAGCTTCAAAGAGCGAAACACCTTATATATAAGCGCAATGTTGGCCATTATTTGTTTGAACCTTGCCAAAGTAAGGTTGATTCTATTTTCACTACAGTGCTTCCTCGATTATCCTCACCTTGTTTAACTGCAAATTCGGTTATTCGGTCGTCTTCCACATTGGTACGACTTCGCGAGTTAGCTGCTGAAAAACGCGATCTTCCCGCACGCAATCTAAAATTGATTCGTTTTCAACACATGTACTGCTGTCTGCTGGTGCTGTTAGTTCAATCGAAATTTTGAAGCAAACTGGTTACTTCTATCAATTGTTTAACCATGCATGTGTTATGTTTTTGTTTGTTGCTGTTTCTTTCACTTTAAATAAAAGAATTCAATTAACCGGCTGCTTTGCTAAACTGCTCAGATTTCCAAATTACTGCCCCAACTGGACCGGATAATCGACAAAGCACTTTATCGCACTCGCGGCGACAAAAATTACTGTGCGCTAATCTCAGTCGACTTGACACATAACGCAGATGGTCTGTGACATCAATAATAAACATGAAAGAAATGCGAGGCCAAACATATATGTAGACATTTTCTGCCATCAGGAACTTGTCGGTCTCATGGTGTAATGGTTAGCACTCTGGACTTTGAATCCAGCGATCCGAGTTCAAATCTCGGTGAGACCTCTATTTTTGTCGTGGGTTTAACTGCCTTCAGCATGGAAAAGCATGTTTTCATGATGTAGGTACGTGAAGGGCTCGCATTACCACGTTTTCTTATGTTCCATTTTACTTGAAGATATGTTTGTTTTATTTTTGGGATACCTAAGTGATTCCTCTAGATTTTGCACTCTTCAAGTGCCATAATTTAGACTTTGCGCAGCTGCATGCACTTTGCTTCAACTCAAGTCCTAATTTTGTCCACTGTCTGAAATGTGAAATATCATCGTAAAAGCTTTGTGTTTCATCTCTAAGGTCCACCGTTCCTTGAGTATGTAATTGAAATGTTTTAGTAAGTTTGTGAATATCGTTGTTTAATGGCATAACTCTAATCAATGGTCATGATGGTTAACCGCTTAGGGGACATGGTTTTTGCAGTGTTTTTTTCAGTTTCAGTGACAACTTTTGTGAGGCTACCATACGTCCCGTTTTTTCCGGTCACGTTCCAAATTTCGGTGCTGAAATCTGTCACATGAAAAAAACATTTGCAACTGACAAAAGTCCCGAATTTAGCTGCAGTGTAGAGAGTCCTCAGATCAGACAGTCAAAATCGTTCTGAAATAGAAAACCAGCGCCGCACTCTGCACAAAAATTCGCAGAAAACTCGCCACACCGAACGCGTTGCAATTTCTGTTACCAGGTTACCTTCCACTTTCATACTTGTAGAAATGTAGGTGTTATGGCATAATAGCTTTGTAATACTTTAGCATTATTGCGTCATAAAGGTTGCCGGTGTCATCAGTCTTGCCACTGCTTATTGCTATAGAAATAGCTATAGCAGGCTTGAGCAGCTGTAAAGAGGGTTGCCAAATGAAATTTCAATAAAAAGCCAAACAGTGCTAAAAAGGGCAGAAAAATGCCAAACCGATTATAATTGTTTAAAGGCTGGAGAAGCCACACTTTGTTGTGGCATTGCTGTTCCTTTGTCATAAAAAATACTGAAGCTCTTTCGTGATGCTTCTCTGACTGTTCATGCTTTGTGAGATTCCACACTTTGGATATGGTGACACAGTTTGCAGACTCTGATCCATCGGCAGCTTTTTGCATCCTGTGATTGCAGCCATACGTAAGAGTAGGCGTCTGAACAAACCTTGCTGGTGGGAGACTTAACTTGGCTTCGGATACAAACAATGGCATTTTTACGGAATGAACACATTGGATAACTTTTAGGTTAGCTTGCGTTTTCAATTTCAAGTTGCAACTATGCAGATTTAAACCAATGTGCTTTTCCACTCAAAATACTGGTTTTGTGAATATTAACTGAACTTTTATTTTCATGAAAGTTTTGTGCAAAATTGGAATAGGAACAAAATAACTCAAAGGTTGTTAATCTGAAAAAATGCCACTGGCAACAACCGACTCCGTGGCGCAACGGTAGCGCGTCTGACTCCAGATCAGAAGGTTGCGTGTTCAAATCACGTCGGGGTCAATCCTTTTACGTCTTACCTAATTGACGTGTTTTGTCATGTGCGACCACTAGCGCAGTGTTTTTCAACCTTTTTTGCATCACGGACCACTTTATGCAATAAAAAAATTTTGGGGAACACCAAACAAAAATTTATAATCACAATTATGATGTTTA
>JGI24158J21664_10002458_pt1 | contig 22481 bp, 14 predicted proteins | sample Ectturendosymbi3_FD_21664 | JGI IMG/M metagenome (IMG submission 21664)
GTTGCATATTTGTTACGTAATGATAATGCAATAATTTCCCGATCTAATAGAAAACTGTAACATTTAAAAATGCTTCGCGACCCACCTGAAATAGCTTGGCGACCCACCAATGGGTCGCGACCCACTGGTTGGGAAGCACTGGTTTAAAGAACTAGTAATTTTTTGAATTGGTGAGGGTAGAAAATGCCTCTGTCAGAAGCTGAAAAAGTTTTCGTAAATGTGTACCCTGCGTAATGAAAGCTTAATATCCACCTGTGCATGCAGTTGTAAACTGTGTGTGGCAGGTTTAAAGTGCATGATACCTCAAATATTTTAACCAGCTAGCAGCGCATCACTGGGAAGCATGCCGGTACTCGATAGCGGTTTTCTTTTGGTAGCTTGTGTGCAGAGCGAGAAACTAGTCGTCAGCGTTTTGCTTGCGCATCGTGAACTTCATTCGCGATCTGATTTGTGTCGTCGTCACGCCAGTCGTTCAGCACATTAGGAATATAGGAATACGTTGCCCAGCGACTGTTTTACCAAATCCTGCTATTCTTACTTTGAGTCGATAAGATAATGGTTTGCTCAGTTTTTGTCTGTTTAAGCCGCACTGCCGGATGGAAATTATGAAGCTTCCAGCGAGCTGCTGTGTTTAAATACATCTCACTCTCATTTTTTCCGTCTTTGACCGTAAGCGTTCGATCAATAGTTAGCTTTTTTGTATTCAGTTTCTTTTACTTTGCGAAACGAAGTTAGTTTGTAGCTTTAAACGTATTGCCGGCAGCCCGAAGCCAATGCTAGGCTTTCTACCAAGTTTTGTGGGGTTCGTCTGAAAAAGTTGACGTTGCTGGCGACTGCGGATATTCCGGTACGTTTGTTGGTTGCACCACCTCCCCCGCAAAAAACGAGGGCACCCACAGTGTGTTATGGGCAAATGATCTCCCAGGTGCCCTTATTTAAGATTTTGTGTGACACCTTTTAGCTTCTTGTAACTTTGTAAGTCTATTTTATATTTACTTAACGCTGTTGCAGAAAAATCGTTTTGTAAATGCAGAAAATGTCTGGCTGCGACAGTGAAGAATTCGCAGGGGAGATGATTGACCGATTGAGCTTGGATGGTTCAGGTACTTTGCTATCAGTGAGCTGGTACTTGCAATGTGTTTCCTTGAAAGGAGTATTTGGATCAGCGGTTACCTTAACTGTTTGGGTTATTTTTTAACCTGATGTGAGTGATTTCTCAAAATTCGTTTCCGCACCTAGCGTGACACGACGCTCACATGGCACGTCCGTTGATCGCAGACCCTTTCGTTGATTCTGTTTTATTGATTCATTGATTGATTCTGTTTTAACGGAGGATGTTTGAACGAGAAGCCTAAACACTCTTCCATAATTGGTTTCCACTTTAAATTCTTACTTTGGTAAAGACTAGATTTTTGCATTTTTTTGAAGCAATTGCGCTTTTGTGTCTTTTTTGCGAACGACCTTTTCGAGTAAGCGAGCTTCAAAACATACCGTGCCGTTTATCGAAAAGAATTGCCCCGTGTCGTTGCTTTCTTGCAACTTCATTTATACTTGGCGAATTTTGTGGCAACTACAAAATGTCTCATACAACAGTAGAAGGCCGTGAATTTTTTCGCAACCTGTAAACAGCAGCAAGTCAACTGAGCGAACCCGAATGAAAAAGCGTAGTTCTGACAACAACCCTCTCGTTCGCTCGCTCGTGCTCCAAGAACACCCGAAGTCAGAACTTGTTTCTCCTTAATTGACATTTAGTTTTCACGGTGTAGGTCTTATTATCAGGCAGATCGTGTCGCGATGCGCCAACGTCTTTGCAGGTACCGAACATGCTTGCTCTTAACGTAGTTGCTTGGCTGTCGTTTTCCATCTTTTAGAACGCGAATCAGGTCACTCGTTTTTCTGTGATTTTGACTCGATTTTTTAATTGTTTTGGGGCATATCGCATGCAGTGGAGACGTTTCGAATCTCTACATTTATTTAGCCTTGGTAAAGTTCAGTTCACGTGAAGAGCCTTCACCTCATGGATGATGAAAAATGTCATTACTGAAACGACTGAATTATGCATTTATATTCGATTCAATATAATTCACATTTTCGTTCGGCGGCAATATACATGCCGCTTCTGCATTATTTTCTGAAAGTTCAGCCTGGGTTTTCGTGAAATCCTAACGTTAAACCTTGTGCAAGGTATAATTGTCATGACGCCAGCTTTCCATTGTCTTGACAAAGGTGCAGCAATCTTCCGATCGCGTGGCAAAGGCAGGGGGCTGTGAAGAGGTTAAGAACCGTAGCGCTGGAGAGTGTTGATTTCTCTCGGAAGAATAACGTAGTGGCGTTACTCCTCACCACCCAAAAACTCTCAGGCGATGCCGAGAAGTGGCGGAAGTCAGCGCGGTCCTTGATTGATTCGCGTTGAGTTTGGTTATATGCGATTTCGTGGTGTAGTGGTTAACGGCATGCAAAGCTAAAATTTGAAGGCCAAAACTGAAGTCCGGGGTGTTTTATTTAATTGCATCTAGTTATCTCCNATCAGTTTTAAAGTTAGACAATCAGTCTGATTGCAAAAACTGCCAAAGACTTTCCGATAGGTAGTTCCATTAACCATTCCTTCACTTCGTTCCCACCACTGGATTTCGGCCGTGTGTACGTGAAAGCCTATCTTTATATCGTGCCATCGAGGTGTCTTCACGAAGATTGCAAACAATCCCTGCCTAGAAAGCAGAGAAGTTTATTGTGACGCTTGACGTCACAAGTCCAGCTTCGTGCTGCTTTGGCATTTTTTGAAATGGACAGTGTGGTTATGCGAACACCGTGATCGGTGTATGCGCGGAGTGCACGGCAAGCTAGTTCCAGATATAATTCGATTGTGCCGACATGTCAAATAGGGTGATTCTGGCAAATTTGGCGGTGACAGGTTGTGGTACGTGTGTTAGCAATTGTCGAGCGCGCTGCGTGCGTGCCACCCCCGTACAGTTGTGTCCTGCCTCAAAAACATTTGTTTGTGTCTTCGCTCTTGCCTGGTTACGTATCATGCTTGCTAACCGATTTGACGACTGCTGGTAGGAATCGTAGACACGCGCATTCACGTCATGGCTTGGAACGGCACTGCCCGGCTGACAACCCGCTGGTCTGCACATGCTTGCTAGAGTTTTTATGATAAGAATCGATCGTTCGCAAGTTACGTCACTTTCCGTTCTAAGTTTTTAAGGTATCGAGTCGCGCGTGCCTACATCCCGCTCAACAAAATTTATCCTTAGATTTTATTGCACTCCTTATCTACGCCATGTTATGGCTGGCAAAAGTCCTCTCTGCCTAGCAGTAAAATGAACAAAGGCAAACTCGGCCGAAGTCAGCATTCCTTCGAAAATTCGAAAACCGTTCACATCAGTTCTGCTGCACCGTGAAAAGTGCACCCAGTCTTTCGCGATGACCAAGATTTCTATTTCGTCGAAATTACCAACACACCTAGTTCCTAGTTTTCCGTTGGATGTACTTCCAAAACTCTGAGCCTGGTGATTGTTTTGTGTCCTGCATGACATCAGCATGATATATAAATGTTCAGGAAAACTTACGCTCCTGCTAACAGTTTTGGGCCGTTATGGCAAGAGCGTTTTACGATTCGTGCCTAGCTACACCGTAATAAGATGGAAAGCATTTATCTCTGCACCACGGAATATGCGTTAGCGCCACATTCATGAAAAGTATATACGCTTCTGCGCTTTATTTTTGATATGGTTAAACCGGGTGCAGCAGCTCGTATCAACTTGAAAAGAAAGCACCACTGCGCCAGGTCACTCCAATGGTCCAATGTCGTTTCTATTTTATCAGTAGCGTTCTTAGGTTTTATCATACCGTACTTGCTCTTGTCAAGTGATAGAAAAGCTATAAAATTCAGCAATAAAATCACCGCTGCTATTAACCACTGCAAGCATTTCTTTTTACGATCGACAATGTTCCGGAAACCGTTTTCTTTCTCGTCATGCGCGATTACGGCAAACGCCGAAATATAGACCAACAAAACCGATTTTCTGGCGACTTCGCCTAGCCAACCACGCCGTCGTGATGCGCTTCACTGGCTTGAAGCTTAGTAAAACCTGGCAAGGTGTACATAAACTTTGACAGTCAAAAAGCGACACATCCCTAACTGTCGTGTTTCAATTTTCTGTCGCCGCTGCGCTCTACCCGAGTGTTCGTGTGGTAGTAACAAACCGGTTTTGATGGTTATGCGCAGTAACCCTGCATTTGAAAAAAACATGTAGCTGCTACAGCTCTCAGCCTGGGGCCTTCTCGAAGTTTTGACTTGAATCGATTTATCTGCTTTGTTGTTACCTGTACCGAGCATCGATAATATGATTTTATATTCATTCTTCTGACCTCAGAACCTGAAGAAGACAGCGCCAAAGTTTACGCGTTGTTTATGAAAGAGCACCACTGCTACGACCTGATTCCTACCAGTTCGAAGCTGGTTGTCTTCGACACCAAACTTCCAGTGAAAAAAGCTTTTTATGCGCTGGTGGCGAATGGTAAGTGTCTTTGCTTATCAAGAGCTTCGTGACTTGTGCGTGTCTTTTCATAGATCCTGGTTTTGATTAAAAGAGGCTCCGGTGACTGTTGACTGCACCCTTCGAACGATCTACGCCAGTGGGTGTATTCCCATTTGCGCCAATAGATCGTATGTCACCAGAGGATATTTTTCACGACATCTGCCAAAACAAATTTAGCGCAATACTGTAGCATATAGATTTGGGTAACAGCAAATCTGATGGCCACTGAAAAAACTGAGAACAAAACGTTTTCTGAAAGACATATAGCTACTCTCGAATTTCTCTAGTTGAGGTTTGGACATTTCAATGTTGATTAAAAGTAACTGGCAACGAGAAAAATAGGTGCAGACGTCACTGCCAGCACGCAGTACTGGTCCAAAAAATAACTAATAACGTGCAAACGCGATGCAAAATTTAACCGGTAGCAACAGAACCTTTTGTTAGTGCGGACGCAGTGTCATCCAAGCCGACGAAAAGGTGTTTCATTTGTTGCTCGGTCCACGGTTGCCAAGAAAGCACCTTCTTAACCTGGCGACCGCCCCCCCCTGGGTTGCGTGAAAATTTCGGAAGGGGGGCGCGAGTATGGCAGCGACATATTGTTAAAGTATTAAATGCATTGTTTTGATCATTCGTGAAGTTGTTAGCATTTCACTGCAAACGCCGTGATCGAAAGAACGCCGACAGTACAGTGGAAAAAAACCGGGACCTCTTTAAACTTGCTTGTTCAAATTGACGTTAGGCGAGGCACGAGTATCAATGACCGCCTAAGACTTAAAAAAGTTTAATAAACTCCGACCCGGCGATTCTTGAAGCCAGCTTTCCGTCTGTTAGGTCTTCGCTCTGCCCCGTTGTGGAACAGCGAGCTGCAGCAGTTCATCGGGATGCTCACCATCACCGACTTCATCAACATCCTGCACACCTACTACAAGTCGCCGACCGTCAAAATGCACGAGCTCGAAGAGCACTTGATCGAAACGTGGAGGAACGGTCCGCACCATACCACGCTGATATCGATCGACCCGGACGCGAGGTGAGCAGGACTTCGGAGGGGCAATATTTGGGGGACAACTGTCCACAAAGCAGACTCGTCTCTCGTAAACTCGCTATTATTATAACACAAGTGCGTTTTCGTCATTCTCCAGCAAACAGGCGGACGCGTCTGCTGCGTTGCGCGCAACTGCAGGGTTGCGGAGTCAGAGGTGAAATGTCCGACTCCTAACTTCGACGTTTCCAAAGCTTCCGACTCCTCAACGTAAACTAAATGAAATTTGGCTGTTAACAATTTTTTAGCAATTAGCACTAAATGGAACTTGTGGCGCACAGCAAGAATTATCTGTTTCAACAAAAATTTGTAAGAAATTGCGCCATTCCAACAGGAATTTCCAACTTAGGAGTGTGGTCTAAAAAATGATCCAATTGGACTGTCGAAGTCAGGACAAAAAAGTCCGACTCCGACCCCTGCTCTGCAATGAACCGTTGGTCCGCTTGCGCTGTGTGCGGCGTTGAAAGGGTTCGCAACTGACGTCAACACTTCAGTTGTTCCGATGTTCAAGTAACTAGTCTCCGCGAAGGTGAATAGTTTAAATCAAGGAATCTACCTGGAAATATTTAATAGGAAATCGATTCCACGAAACACGACGCATCGTCAGTCCTACGACCTTATTCATACTTCATGTTATTTTTTTTTCTGCTTGCATTGCCCGAGCGTTGCTTCATTTCCGGTCGAAAATTGTTCCGATCTTATCTGGATTTGCTGCGAGGTCGCCGCGCTGTGAAAACATAATTTTTGAGCGCATGGGCGACCTCAACTGATCAATATTTACCCTTGGCGAGTTGAGCGTTTCGAAATCGACGTGTACGTAATGGTGCTGAAGACGGTCACTTGGTCCAGTATGTGCTTTGACGCTACCGGCAAACCGGATGTCGTTCGTGTTTATGCTGCGATCGGAGTGCGTTGCGTCATTTATACTCGGATTATGTTCGCGACCCAAGCCTTCACGCTCTTTGTGCTTCGTGTATTCGCAAGTTCTGCAAAATCCTCGACTTCAAAAAAGCGCTTCGCGTTCGAGCGGCCTCCGCGCTGTCCACGGCACCTTGCCCTTTTTCCGAAGCCAATGTTCACTGATGCGCAACTGCTTTCCGTCATTTTCTTCACTTCCGGCACAGGGCAGCACTTGCTTCAACACCAGATCATGGTTTATTATGTCTTGGTCAGCGAATGCGTAAGAGTTCTAGAATGTTCTTCTGTCATCCGCTGACCGGCCCCGGTTCGGTTCAGGTTAACGCCCTTTCAGGACAGTTGCGTAAGCGGAAATCTAGTGACCTGTACGTCATAGACCAGCACTACTCAAACGCGTTTACCCCGCTACCGGCTGCACATGTTTTGTTGCAATCTGCTTTTAATTTTTTTTCAGGTGGGCTTATGCTATCAGATGAGCAAACACAAATTTTTTTTAAACTGGCAATCATTTCTTCTTGCACTGCTGCCCTTGCGTTGTTTCACTTCCGGTTGACAATGGATTAAAGGACAATACGAAACGTTTCGAAATAAACCGTTAACGGTTTTCTGTTTTGATACAATTGCTATGTCTGTCCCGACTTTATGCTCCAAAGATATTTTATAAAGTTCGCAAAACTAAAACATATATTTTTTTTTGTAACAAACAATAACACAAATAGCTTACTATCGCGAAGGATGAACCTGTTACTATTGTGTCAAATTTTCCATTTGCGGTTCAATCGAGAACAATGCTATTCGAAGAGGAGCATGGATATCCGATGCATTTCTTGTTTCCCTTTATAATACACATCGGCAGTCTCGCACAGATATGTGGAAGCAAATGGAAGTAGCGTTTTTGTAGCCACGTTTCGTTTTGAACCAGATCACTTAACCTGCGGCACCCCTGTCGTGTTGAAATTAAAGCAGCTTACAATGTATATATAGAACTCGAGAAACAACGCTGGTGTGCACAGGGCTGCACGTAAACCCAGCAGCAAGTGTACCCTACCGCTTGACCTTACTGTTCAAATGTGACATCACAAAGCGCGTGAACAATCACAACCACGCGGTAGCCAAGCAGTCGACGTGACAGCAGGCAGCAGCGCAGAATGACCTGTCGCTAGGTTCAGCGCCAAGATCACCCACAAAGCAGTCGCGTACCGGCACTCAGCTGCACACGAGCCACAGGTTGAGTGGCATTGTCTCAGGCTAACCGGATCGTCGCGTTCAGTCATAATTTTCGTTCTGCCGCTTGTGACCTTTGCGCCGCATTTTCGGGCGCACTCATGCGTGCTCGCTGTCTTTGTCGGCGTGACCCGCGCCGTGATTGAAGCTGCAAAAGGAGCTCTGCAGTCAGTCAGCTCTTGTTGTCTGTCACGCCTGCCAGGAGGTGTTTGATCTTTGCTTGCATTTTTTTTCTGCGTTGCGCAGCTTGTACGACGGACTGAAGCGACTGGTGAAGAACAAAATACATCGTCTGCCGATCATGGAAGCAACTGCGGGGAACCCCCTGTACATCCTCACCCACAAACGCATCCTCAAGTTCCTTTATCTTTTCGTAAGTGCAGTACAGCGTTGCGGTGTTTTTTCGTCCACTTCCGATCGATACTTAACGTTTGGTTGAACAAACTTTCCCTCTGCGCTTATGAGATCAAACCTAATGCAATTTGTCGTCTGTTTTCCGCAACTTTGTTAAACCTAAAACGAAATTAATGATCAAAAAGTTTTGGAACTGTTATTAAAGCCACTACGGCCGGAAAACGATGGTTGCCTTGGCAACCTAATGCGGCGCGTTCGTAGTTGACCAGCACGTGAACCCCATCGCAAAGTTTGTCTGCTGCTCGTTGAGTTTGTGCCAGCTTGGAAGTCGGCTGCTTCGGTCTGCGAATGTGACACCTGTCTCGTCTGTTTTGTGTCAACCATAGCCCGGGGCGGTTCGCTGTTCGTGGAGGAAACTGAAAGCACAAAAAAGCTAAAGCACAAAAAGCACTCAGATAAGGTTAAACGCTGTCGTCCGCCCAGGCGACCTTATCTAAACGCTTGCCTAATGTCGCTGTGAACCGATAGAGCCGTTTGAACGATCATCCAGACAATTCCAAGTGAAGTAAAACTGGACATACTTCATGCAGTCAATTTTAGGCGTTGCACTCTATCGCAAGCTTCGCTCATTCTAAACAAGCTTATTTAACTCTTACGGGCCAGTGACCTGCTTCGGAAAACAATTTTTGCTTGTGTCAGTGCATTACGATATGTTAGGAAATTATCATTATGTCGTCAGACAGGTGTTATGTACGTTGCATGTTTCGACAAGGATTACATGGCTTTAAATTGACGTTTGACCTTCATCCTTATTTACTGTATATTTCAACCCAAGTTTGGAGATGCGAAACCGTGAAGAGCAAAGGTGGCTTTTTTAACTGAAATGGATTTTTTCGGAACTTCTGGCTAATAGGAAACGCCTGCGGAAGCACACGAATGTGCACAAAGTCACTCGAAACGCGTTTAGGACATCATCATCAGTCATACCATTTCGTAATGAGATTAAATTCTTTAATCTGGAAATCCGCCTAGTCTGGCGCAGTCGCATGAAATATAAATGACGATTGGAAATGTATGGAAATGATTTCCGGATCTCACTAAAAGCGCGAATGTTTATCACATCGTTCTTTTCTCTGTGCAACGTCCCGAACCGGTCACCGACGGGCTCAGCTAACAGCAGGATTGTGAATGTCGACATCAATACTGAATAATCGATATTTGATAAGCGGTTGGTTGCTGGGAAATGGAAGTAGCATTGCGTGATGCTAGACTGAAGCGAGTGTGACTAACTGCAAAAATGGTTGTTGCGTAGCTGCGCGGATTCGTCATTTTGATGCATTCTGCTCTATCGCTGTAAACTGTCAGTCAAGTTGTTCCGATCTCTGTGACGTCTTCCTAGAGCAGGGGTTCTCAACCTTATCAGGCATGTGGCCCAATTAACAAACAAACAGAGGGTCCATGGCCCACCGACTGTACAACTTCTCCAATGCGACAAACGTTGCACATATGCGTAGAGCAGAAATAAAAACAACATTTAATAGCACAACATGCGTTACAATCAATGCGAAGGCTGAGTCTGTTGTTAGAAAGCAAAGACATTCGAGGCTCAATACATGATAATGCACGCACTGATCAGGTCATCTGCCACATTAAGCCTTCAGATTTTGTTTTCATGGCAATAAGAGCCCTTTTTTGAGGGCCATTTCGCAAAACGTACTCAATTTCAATAACACAAGGTCATGGCCACAGGTTGAAAAACCCTATCATAGAGAATTTCCTGTGCAACAGGGAGATTCAAACAGTGCAGCCAGAAACAAAACTTCTTACTAATCGATTAGATCCCCGGGATCGATCGCGCCCCACACCTACGCAAATACAGCTCAGCATTTTTAACGTTAGATAAGCTTCTAATGCAGTTCGCGTGTTTGCGAACACTCTTCTAGCTGCCACAATCGACCGCTAAAGAAACTTATTACCTTTTAAAAAAAACTGGGCTGAATGCAGAAGCTCGTCGTCATTGACAACAGCAGCCGAGTCGATCAGAGTCCGGGTTGCAGCGACGTCAATTGCTGCTCAGCGTTTTTCCATCTCATTCGTGTTCCGATGTTCAGGTAAACGAGCTCCCAAAACCTGCCTTCATGGATCGCACGCTGAACGAGCTGCGCATCGGAACGTACAACCGCATCTGCACCATCACCGAAGACGCCCCCATCATCCAAGCGCTGCGACTCTTCGTCCAAAACCGCGTCTCGGCACTGCCCGTTGTCAACTCGGTAACCGGTGAGCCTGCTTGTTTGCTTGTTTGGGCTGCCAGCGAATGCCCTTATATGAGTCAGATGCGTCGGGCTTAGCTCTTGTGTTCGTGGATTTCAGCTGAAGCATAAATTGTTGCTGGATGACGTATCAGAGTGGCTTGCCACTTATTTCTGTTTACGTTGCAATTTAAAGATTTGTTTTTTCTGTTTGATTGATTTCTGAAGGTGGTTGACACAGAGTGCTGTATTTCCAAAAAAATAACTTGAAAATACTCAACCAACGCTGCGTCGAGCGCACTGACTAATTTTCACCCAAATATCGTCTCCTTCGTCTCAGACAGTGATAAGCGCAAGTCAACAGTCAAGATGTTTACCCTTGTAGATAGTAAGTACCGGTCAAGGTTGTAGCTTCTTTCCTATCCAAAAGTCACGCGGCAGCCCACCGTGAAGTCCATTGACGCCGCTGTATGTGCAAAATTATGGTAGATGACTGTTGAACGTTGTTAAAGGTATTAGTACACTCCAAAATCGTGTAACACAGCCCTTGCTGCTTGTAGTGTGCTGCCCGCAACCAAGTATTTTCGGCTCAGCGTGTCTTTTTGCGAAGCCAGCGTACTGTTCGCCATCAACCGCAAGCAAAATCTCTTTTGAGGCAGCTAGAAACGCAACTTCGTTTTTGCGATTGTTAAGTTGTTGCGTGTAGGCCGCATACCTTCATTTTGAATGTTTTTGAGGGGTTGTTATTGTTTTTATCACTGCCGCGCGGCCAGCATCTGATACTGCTTCGACGAAGTAAACATATTCGTTTTGTTTGTGCCAATCCTGATGAGTTGTGTTTTTTCCATATCATGCTTATTGCTTCGCAGACAACTCTGTTTGCCGCCTTTAAACGAGATTCTGGCTCTGCTGCTCAGACAAGATAATTGTCATTCGAAACGCCCATTCGTCCGTCACTGTCACAGTTACCGATCCATCGCTGCTTTGTTCAGCAGCTTATCGATTTAACTCGGCCCGCTTGCCATCATATTAGTTTGTGTTGTTCGGAATGGCGCATGTGTATCGCGATTTGCTGCTTTCAGAACATTAAACTGCGTGTGGCTGTGCAGTGCGATGTTTTTTTTTCTTTTGTTTGTTTTTCAAGCAATTGTTTTTCTTTCACAGGTAAAGTAGTTGACATTTACGCCAAGTTCGATGTAATTGTAAGTATTGCTTCATATAATTTCCTATGCAAAGTTTAATGCCATGTGTACACTTAGCTGCTTTTACCGTATAGTTCGATTTCCCCCCTATTTACTGTAAACAGATATTTTCGAATGTCACTCCTAGGCAACAGTGTTAAAAAGTCTTCATGCATCGAAGTTATACTTCTTTCGCAAATGCGCCTGACATAGTCTGCCGTATCCACCGACAGCATCAGTCATTTTCAATTACGTCTTACGTCGTTTTCGAAACGGCCACCTGCAATTTAATCACTTCGCAACTGTTCCATACAAAGCAGCGTAATGCGGCACAGAGCCTGTATTAGATTAATCCTCCGCTCCCCGGGACGGGATGTTTCACTTCGTAACTGTTGGTCACCAAGTGCATACGGTTCGTCACACTGTGAGTGACTTGACAAGGTTCCGCCGTTGCTGACATAGGGTTAATTTGCTTGCTGGCGTCAGTTATCTGCTCTTGAGGCAAGGCGATGCCTCTTTGTTGAACGTTTGTTTGTANAGCAGAAGCAATAACTATCTTTGCTCCATATTGGCGCGAAGGTTTACAAGAAAACCGAAAACCGGCTTTTGTGCGACTTCAGTGTCCTTCTGATTTCGTGCACATAGAATTGAGCAGGTCATTTTTCGAAACTGCGTCGGGACGGAAGCGAAAACGGAAACATTAACTTTGCGTCCAGCGAAAAGTTCACGTGCATCATTTCTAATTTCGATGCCTTGTAGTTCAAACGTCACCGAAGCCGCTCCGGCCGCACACGGAAAAGAAACAACTGCAGGAATTGTTGCCTGAAAAAACCTCCTGTTGAACAAATAAACGTCTGCATACGACATATAATTTAATTGCAAACTAATCTGAGTTAACCTTCTGCCCCTGCGACTACACACTCGTTTTTTGTCCTTCCCGCTGTTTTTCAGAGCCGTTAAAAAGATAACTGTGTCAACAACATATCTATGCCCATCTAAAATCGACCGACTTTCCTTACTTTCTAAACTTGCTTTCGCGTTGATGTCTATCGGCTGCTCGATGTTAGTCACAGAATGCTTGAAGACGAATTATTACACCAACTCCTTATCCGAAATAGTTGCAGAGACATAACTGTATTCCAAGTCTATTGCTCAATTTGTACGCTCAGCATGTCTTTTAGGTTTCGGTTATGGATAATCAAAAATTTCTTTTACATTTTTTCAACCTTAACTTCGCATTAGACGCCATTTCATGCGGAAATTTTGTCTATCAAGTACTGAAATCACGAGGACAATAATTAGAAATGTACCCGTAAATATTGCAGTTTCGCAGTAAAATTTCATAATGAAGGCACTTGAAATAATTCGCGTACACCTTGAAGTAACTTAGCGTAACCCCATTTGAGAACCACTGCTCTACGGTACAAAAGCCGTCGTAAAGTTTGTGCTAGCAAGCTGCGCCTGAGTATACGGGCGTTAATTAATTCTTTCTTGACTACTAGTTCGCTTCACATTGTTATCAATTGGGTATTTGTTACCATATATAACATTCTGGCTTTTCAGCTGATGGTAATGTAAGACTGAGGCAGCCCTGCTGTAGCCACACACAACAGTGAAAATGGAACAAAACCAAAAGATTTTCATCACTTTACTTGAAAATAAGGTTTGCATGAGGGTCGTCAAAGCGGTAATCGACCGAGTGGCAGCAGGTTGCCAGGTAACTACTGTCGGTCGCAGTTGATTGGGCGGCAGTTGTGCAGGAGAAGCGTTTCTTATTCCACACGCTGCGAGCAGCGGAAATCGCGCGACTGTGACGTCACATTGTAGACTGTCGTCTAAAGTTGGCGCGTAGAAAAATCTCGCTGTGGTTGCGCGACGCTCGAAACTGACAGCGAAACGATTTTGCAGAATCTCGCCGTCCAGCGATCGTACAACAACCTGGACGTGACGGTGAAGCAGGCCTTGTCTCATCGACCGCTGCGATCCCCCGACGGCGGAGTGCTGCGTTGCTATCTGTGCGAGAAGATGAGTGCGATCGTTAAACGCGTCGTCGAGGCCGAGGTAGGCATTTGCGCTGGGTTGGCTTTGCGTGGGCTGCAGCCCCCCTGTCATTGGTCTCGTTTTGTGTTGCTTATCCCCTGATCATCACACACTGGAAGTTTTTGCGAGTGTAAATGCTTTCGCGTGAAAACACGGCGATTCCGGGATTTTGGACACACTGGCCTTGGGGTTTGGTAAAGATTTCAAAGAAAAGTTGTGCGGGAACAATATTCCCAGCTACGCCTTAGCGATTGGTGGATAATTATCAGTTTGCCCCACCTGTAACGGACTGCTGTGATCTGAAAAGTTGTTGTCAGGGAAACTGAAGCTCCAAACATGATCGCCTAAATCGCTTTCGGTTTTCTGAAATAACGTTTTGCAAACAGCGATCAACGACGACCGCTCAGTTTTGCCGAAGACTCTGTTAAATTTTATCTAAAAAATGATTTTAGAAAAATTCTTTCTGAAAAATCAGTTTCGGTAAAGTGACAGGTTTAGTCTTTCTGTCAAAAAAACAGGATTCCAACAGCGCCACCCGCTCATGTTTGATAATATTGTGTGTGATCCTTTCTGTTCGCAGGATTGTTGGGAGGTCACGTAAAACCTCTCTAATCTCTCTTACTAAGACATCTCTGTTTATTGTGTTCGACTTTTTTTCTTCAGCCGCTTGTGCATTATTGTGTGAACGCAAGTTTACAAAATGACTTGACGATCAAGAGTTAATTTTCAGCGAGAAAAGATCTCGCAAGCTGTTTTAATAATCTGCACATAACCGCGCGTATGGCGCTCGCCTTTATCTCTATTTGCATTGAGCTTCGCTTACTCGTTTCTGTTTGCCTTAGAAAGGCACGTCAGCATATTTGAAGCTTGCTGATGGATGATTGTAGTCAAAACGCGGGGCTCATGACTCTTGGTCAAATTCAGCTTGATAAGGAAATGGGCTTCTTGTTTGTTCGCGGCTTGAACCCTGCTTCACGGGCATTGTCGCAATGAGTGGCTCGACGCGATTTTGCTTCGAGCTGGTTAAAAAAAACATTAAATTGATGGAAGCACACATGTACGCACCACCGTCTAGGTTCTAATGTCTCCCTCGATGAGCTGTTCAGGTTGCGCGTGGTTTCTTTCTACAAACATAACTGCTTCCGTGGGCAACGATAAGTTGGACTTTCACCCACTTTAAATGTTCGTATTCCACGCCATCCGAAAGCTTGTTTGCCCCGTTGAAAAAACATTCGAACGCAAAAATATATGTTGATTTTTGAACGACCACTGATGATTTGTTCCTCCATGCCGAGCATTGCCACACGTCGTTTTGTTTGACTGTGCCAATGATCTCGGTCATTGACTGTACGAGCATAGGCGTAGCCAGGGGGGAACAAGGAGACATGGTCCCAAATTTCTAGCAAACCTTGTCATTTTGTGCTTTTGAGAGGCGGTGTCACAAACAAAATACTGTTGCTTGCTTGAAGTCAAAATATTTGCCCCCCCAAAAAAGTATGGCGCTGGCCACGCCACTGTCCACAAGCGAAAATTACAAAAGCTGAAGAAGGTCTTCGATTAGAAGTTACTTCAAAGCCCTGCCAAGCAAGAGGCAAACATTGAAAACACTGCTTTGAAGCAGTACAACATATAGGATGGGCTGCATTGATTTATGTGATAGTTTTTCGGCATCCGGAGCAACTTCTCTGTTAGAAGTGTCACTTTTTGAAAAGGCGTCCTTCAGCCTGTGTTGTTTTCCCTCCAGGTTCATCGATTGGCTGTTGTCGACAGCGAAGATCACGTGATCGGCATTGTCTCGCTTTCCGACCTCCTCAGCTTCATGGTCCTCCGTCCGTTCGGCGACAGCTGAGGAACCTGCTGCCCGGTTGCTGGTTCACGGAAAGAAAGATGAACGCGCGGTCCGCCGCGCAAAAGCTCTGCCACAACTTTTCATTGTGACAAAACAATCGTGTTCGGCTTTTTTTGAAAGCTGTGAAAATTTTAAGGTTTTAGGCGCGCTAGTCGATTAGTTTGAGAGATTCAGCTGCCATTGGAATGTTTTTCCGGCCGGACATAATTGTGCCAAGCCGCGTTCCGCGCGTTAACGTTGCTCTGTACACCCCTGATCACTGAGATTTTTTCATAAGCCCTTTTTGCACACCCAGATGCATTATTCTATTCGACACAGCACGCGCGAGTTCTTTGTAACAGCAGCGATCGTTTAATACCCACAGAACTGAATTACACCTGGATGATTTCATCACCATCAGCGACTGTTCGCCGACAAGCATATTTTACCGGACTGCGCCAGCCCTGCCGTTACTTTCAGGATATTTCTACGGTGCCGGATGGAAAATGAATTTCGCCAACGCGTGTAGGAAATACCGGTCTTTTGTTGGTTTTGCGCTGTTTGTTTACTTCTCTAACGTGCGTGAAGTGGAAGTTATAGCATTTTTACCCGACTATTTTTATCGTAGTATAGTCCCGCGTTTGATACCATCGCGAAAATTCTACTTTTAACTCCTCACTTGAGCGTCTTATCAAGTGAAGCGTGACTGTTTTCACGTTTTAAGGGGATTCAAATACATTTAATCTATACGTTGCGTTGATAGGGTTGCTAAAGAAACTCGTCGGCTGCGAGCACACCTGAAATGGCCTGTGTTTACAACACAGTGAGATTTCAAGGCCACTCTGTAGGCAGTCTAATCGGAACGTAGCGCATTTATTCGATTGTAAGTTGCGACTTANNNTGTTGTTTTTTTCATTTTCATCATTTCATGCGACTTCAATCAAGGGNGGCTTACAATTTTAACGAANTTTTCTATCTGACGCTGTGTCTTCAGTTTGGTACATTNTATCGACCAAACTNCCTTTCGCCTTCTTTCGGCCTCAGTGGCGAAATAGGTCAACAGGGCCAAGTGAGGTGTTAGACAGTGGCAGGACCGNAACTAGCTGATATTTTCGTGGGNGGAACGATTGNAACTTGTACCTAACAACTAAACATGTATTTGAAATTTTCGAGGGGGCAATTGCCCGGTTGGAAAGTCGCAACAGGCAATCTCTCGATTTACGCCTACTGTACGTGTGTACGGCCGACATTAATAAAACAAACACAAAGCGTGAACGTTGTGTTCCGTCACAGGGGGCAATATTATGGCAGCAGGACATTGCACCGATCACAGTGCTGTACGTAGGCATTATCGATTCACACGTCACAGTAGACAATGCTACGATGGCGTAAAAGATCTAGACCAGCTATGTCCAGCCCGCTGGCCGCGTGTTGCTAGTCGAAGTTTAGTGCGACCCAGCTTAGGTTTTCGCTGTAGTGAAAGTATCCTACTGTATATACTGATAACCTGTCCTTATTTTGACAATCTTGAATTTGACATTTTTGATGCAGGTGGTCCTCAGTGCCACTTTATCAAGTCTGCTACCATCGCAGTTAGGATTCGAACGCTTTCAGTACGTTAGCTTAAGCTAAAGTTGGTTTGCTAAGATCAAAGTAAGCCATTCACTGTGCGGCCATTATTAATAGGTCATTCACTGTGCGGCCCTGATTAAGGTAGTGACATAATCTTTGACTCAGTGAGCAATTTCGGTTGGACATAGCTGATCTAGACCTATGTTTAAAGGCGACATGGATTGATATTCGTGACAGAATCTCACGCAGCTTGCAATCGAACAAATGCGGCGTTTCGTTCTTGGATCGTTCGAAAATTTTGCTACATACTCGTGCGCACGTAGCTCTGGCCCGTCGAGCCTTGTTCGGTGGGTTGTCGTGCGGCACTGATTAAGTTGAATTTCTGCGCATCAGATTTTTAATGCATGGCGTGGTTTCGCAGCTTTCACTGAATTTACTCTTCTGCCTGCCAATGTGTAAAACGGACCCTTTTTCCCAACTTACCCTTTCCTGCAAAGCGATAGTTCATGTTTTAAGCTGCATGTTGTCGTTGAGATGGTGCCAATCCCAAAGGTTCTTACTAACTTTCATTGGAACGCAGAGCGCTGCCTCTTCTTCAAACAACATCGAATGATTGCAGCGAACGTCGCATCCAATCTGTCTGTAAACTCCGGTGCAATTGAAACCAGTTGTTTCGATTCAAACGTAGAATCGCCAGTCGATGTTTGCGATGAAAGTCAGCGACCCCGTCGCGTGGCAACGTGATCAGTCAAACGTGTCGTTTCTTTCCTATTCCCGAACACTTGAAAATTCGAAAGATAACTGGGTGACTTTTTAATTTAAACGATTGGTGCATTTTCGGGTAAGCTCTGTTTTCTTCCGCGATTTGTAAGAAGAAAGGTCGTAGCGAACTACACGCGTGCAGGAAGACTTTATTATTTATTAATGCTCGTTATTATTAATGCTCATCATTAGTTGGAAAGTGTAGACATAACTACCCATGGTTCACCCATGGCCACTGACTCATCGTCGGCGTTCTTTATACTCATTGAAATTTAGGCTTGCCTTTCTGCGACTACATTTCGGCGTCACCGGAATTGGTTGTCGTGATAACAACCTGCTTTTGTGATATATTCCAACCCGTCGCGACCAGCTTAAGTCTTCTCTCTTGCCCCCTTGTTCTTTTGAACGAACATCATTATTCTTAACAAAGATGAACGCAGTGATGCCGCGGCCGACTGACAGCTGTCGCGCAACCAGCGTGTCTGAGCGGAGGGCGCATCTTGATTTGTTTGCGTTGTGTTGATCCCGATTCGTTGGTAATCCAACAAAACAGTGGAGCATGGCAAAAATAGCCGGCGACAGCAAAAGCCCNACCCTGGCGAANGCCGGTGGCATCAATATCGCACCTCAGTCGACTCACCTGGAACGTTTTCTTGCCCTTGCACCCTTCCTTCTCAATGTGCACGAATCACGACACAGTGAGCGGTTTTTATCAGAGCGCGGGGTTGGTTCCGAGCGGAACGTGTCCGCGTGTTAATCGCAACTTTCTGCAACCAGTTCGTTTCGCGCCGATTCATCGCTACTTCTAGAAAAAGCGAAACGCGTTTCGCAGACTTTTTACGCCGCATCCATTTTCCTTTCGCATATACGATAAAATAGCTTCATGGCTGGCTTTAAACGTGTTTTTTTTTCATTTTGTTTCAAAATTTGGTTGTTCTCGCGCCGACGTCGTTTCCGCACGTATCTCGTATCTCACTGAGTTGAATAACGTTGTTGAAAATACGAACTGTCCGAAAGCATTTACGCAAACGTGCCCACACCATGTCTGAACTGATTTCGTTGGAAAAGAATCAGGCAGGTGCCTTCGCTCAATTTTTAAGGCAATCTCGTCTGCTGTGTACAGTATTTTGACATGCCGCGTCATTTGGAAGAGTTCGCTTTCTGTTTCCGCGAACTTCAAAAAGAAGCTGAATTTGTTATGTTCCTTCCAGAAATCACGGTCGCTTGTTTTGGCCAGTTACGCTGCCTTGTTGAATTTGCGTATTTAGGAGCATTGTGGAAAAATGTGTTAACGCGTCGCTATTCCATTGTTGCCCGCGGCTGAGCTTTCTTCTGGAAACAAACATCGTTGAAGTCTGTCGCGTGGACACGGTGTTGAATTAGTCGCGTTGCGTCGGAGCCAAAGCGCTGTGCACTTGAACCAAAGGGCGTCGAAGCGCCTCGTAGAAGAATGCGCACCACCAACTCCTGGTGAAGCTATCCTGTGCGGATGATTTCGATATATTTTGCTAACGACGATACGGTTGTCGTTCAAGGTTGTGCCGTCGCCGTATCTGTGTGCCTTTATTCGTTGTGAAGACTGCTGAGGCTGCTTGGGCCTCGACTCTTCACTGAGCCATGTCCTGGTCCTTTCGATACTTTGTCCAGTGGTGGGCAAACTTTTCAGAGGGCCGCATTAGTGGGCCATGAAAAACCCAAGGTCCGCATCTTTTAAAATCGGGCGGCACGCTTTAAGACAGGGGCGGGTAGCGTATGTTGCTGCCACAGGTCGCATAAATTGTGGATTATCGCTGGCGGGCCGCAAAATCAATTGATTTAATCCAAAAATTCAACCTTTAACTAACTATGAAGGATAGAGGCTTCTTATGACATATCTAAGTACCTACTTATCATGGAGATTCATGTTGACGCGATTTTGTACTCTAAATTGGCTAACGAAAATTCTGATGCGGGCCAACTCAAATGTTCACGCGGGCCTCCCCACCCTTGCTCTAAAATTAAAAACAAACGCGTTCGTAAATCCAGCATTGAATGAGAGAAAATGTTTGTGGCCGCAAATCTGCTTTACAGTTCCTATGAAGTCTGGCTGAAGGTTGCTGTTAGAAACTTCCATCACTGCATTAAGTTTGCCTGACACCATGAGGGGGCCGTAACCCGTATACAGTCGCTGTTTGCCCACCATTGTTTTAGTGAATACATGCCTCAATGTATCCTGGTTGCTTGCGAAGATTTTGGATGGTGCACTTGAGACAATAAAACAAATAATTGGGTTTTCCTTGGTGGTCGACATGCAAAACCGGTTGTGTATTGTAAGCATTAACAATTATCTACCCACAGGTGTAGGAGCAGGCAATTTTTGTTGAGTCCAAAGGAACTTTGCCCGAATTTCCCGAAAAACTTTCATGCAACAAACTCCCACAAATTTTCTGTAGCTGTTGGTACATTATATTTTCCTTTTACATTATACTTTGCAATGTTTCCATGGACTAGAAAATTTGGTACATGAATCATGGTTTTTAAACCAACTGAACAAGTACTTTAGGATGTGCAGGAACATTGTCAGAAGCCAGCTGGCTCAGTATTCTTAAGCATTTGCCTCACAGTCCCAAAGGTTTTCCAATCACATTTCAGCTATTGCTGTCAGCAAGGTACCACAGACCTAGCTGAGGTTGCCTTAAAGCTGCTTCCTTCTCTGAAGACATATGTGGCATGTATCATATTATTTACTCGTCAGTTCAACTGCACATGTATGCAACAAGCTGTATGGCAAAATGTGTTCATCCAAACACTAGTTATAATTAAAAACAAAAGTTTTTCTGTAGGCTTCTTACCTGGCAAGGACTTTACTGATATGAAGTAGATGCCCTGCAGTCAGTGAAGGTATTCAAATTTTTTCTCAACTCAGGACTTAACTAATAGCAAGTTCTCCCATCACAGTGTCCAGAGGCAAAACGTGCTGGTTGGACCGATGAAAGTGCAAAGGTTAATCTTTGTGTTGCCAACTGGTACAGTCTAGCAAGGGAAATTATTGATTTAGTTATTTTCTCAAATTTCAGTCTTGTTTTTCACTATTGAAAGTCAGTAACACGTCTATGAAAGGTTTGCCAAACTAAGTTATAAGTAAAAGGTGTTCATGGGGAATAATTGAGAACCCCTGACTTAACCAACAACCGGTTCTCGGCATTAAGAAATTCATAGAACAGGTTCTTGTGAACCGGTCACATCCCATTACTGCCTGCAGTATACTCGATTCCCTCTGTGTACAATTAATGAAGCTCATAAAAGGATGTCTTCTTTTGCAAAAACTTTCAAGTGAATCAGTTATTCATCAACTCTTATAAACTGAAACACGAAGTTACTAAAAACAGTCTGTTAATTTTATGTATGTATAATGCGTTTTCTATGACAAAAAAAATTTATTTATGAACTCAAGAACAAGAAAGTATAATTTCATTAAATATTGGTAAATGTCGAAACTTGTTTGCACAATTATTTTTAGATTTTGCCCAAAAATTTCACCAGTCAAAACTTTTGAGGGTGCGATTGCAGCCCTAGCTCTTACACAACTGTTCCGCCAGTGCACCACTGGCTGCAGGACATATAACCATTGATTGTCAGATTGGATTTGGAATCCGGTGGTTTCTCACACTTGCAGCTACCGGAAACTTGCGGGCTGGAGGCGACAGATAAGTCTCAGGGATATCTAGAAACTCCTAGATGTCCCTGATAAGTCTGTACCAGAACTAGCGCGCGAACCAGAGTTGTAAACGGGCTTCATTTTGAAGCCCGAACCCGGCCTGAGCCAGGGTTGCCAGGTTGGCCTTTTTTAGGCCATATTCCAAAAATTTGGCCTCGTTTCAAGTTAGTTGGCCTGAAAAATTTTAGTTGGCTTTTTGGCCTTTTTTTGGCCTAATATCAAGTTGGTTGGCCTTAAAAAATTCTTTTGGCTCTTTTGTGGCCTTTTGTCGCTGAAATAGGTTCCTATAAAGGAAAATATTGCTTTCTATTTTTTTCGGCAACACAATTGGAAATTTTTTGTGATAAATGCTATATTAGACCGACGCCCGCGTTCTGATATCAGTAATATTTGAGGTATGCGAGTTTGGAAACAAAGTTTTTGCGTAATAACTGGAAATGCGTGCACTCGCTGTAATGAGTATTGTGTTGCAAGCACTAAGAAAGCGCAACGCTTGCAGACAGATCTGCATCTCCGCGATAGAAATGCGACAATGAAGTCAGGCTTTGGTGGTAGTAGCTTTATGGACCTGTTATTGTAGTCCGCGCACTTTCTCTGATCTTGCTTTAGTCTTTTTCTATCATTTCACATCTAAGCTTTTGCTTACAAATTTCCTGGACTGAAGATGCGTCGCTGACGCGCAATCAATCTCCCAGCAAAGCAATTTGCGATCAGATTCGGTTGTGTCTCCCTTGTGGTGTCTTAATGACCTGTAAAAGTGGAAGGGCTGCAATGGTTCTGGTCGTAAGTATAGGAGCTATTGGGAGATGGCTTTCATATGGGTGCAGAAAGCTGCCGATGGATCAGTATGCAAACTGTCGCACTATTATAACCAAAGCGTGCAATCTCACAAACCATGAAAAGTTAGAGAAGTATCAGTAATAATGATTTTACAGCTAAAATGTTTTGGTTTAAGCCTGGTGACTTAAACGAATAGCTGCTTTAGGTATAACTGTATGGCTAGCTACGTGGGTTCGTCAGTTATACCAAGGAGATTGCCTGCAAGACATAAGTCTCAGACAATCCCCTGC
>JGI24158J21664_10002459_pt1 | contig 22479 bp, 15 predicted proteins | sample Ectturendosymbi3_FD_21664 | JGI IMG/M metagenome (IMG submission 21664)
GAGATTTGATCAGCCCTCTTAATTTTGTTTGATTTGTTGAAAAACGCCGTTTGCATTCCTTGCCCGATTAACAATAATTTTGAATTGGAGGCTTCATTGCTTCAGTAGACCTCAGCAGTTATTCATTGATCCCCTGGCCATTCAGTGCCCCCATTCGACCCCGTGAATATTTATCGACCCCTTGGGTGATCCAATTGACCCCTGGGGGTCGATATCGACCACTGGTCTACAGCTTCGCTCCATTCCCAACACTCTCACTTTACGGTCCATCGTTCTCACTCTACAGCGCTTCCACAGGAAGTATCGATCAATCACATGCCCAGATAGCGAGCGGTGTCACCACCAGTATAGATTTTGTGATTTCGCGGCCCTGTACCAATTGATACTGGCCCGGAGGCTGAGGACCACTGACCTAAAGCATGCTGATATTTAATCTTTATATGTCAAACTCATGTTTTCATGTTTTTCAGACAACTGTCAACCTTGAACTACGTAAAACGGACCACTGGCTTAGACGTTATAGTCAACAAACTTTCCTGCAATAAGACTAATTTCATGTTATTAAATTGTCAAATACGCGTTCCCACTTCATTTGAAGTTATTATAAATGACCACAGCATTTACCCCAAAGATAACCTGATATACCCAGTCTTGCAGCCATAATGCTGCATCGCCACCTGAATGGAGAGTCGAACCGGCGGTCGGCGTAACAGCAATAGAGTTTCCCCACTCTACCATGCAGACTCCACTATTGCTGGTGCGAATTCAACGTTGCATGTGGCGAATCACCACGCCACACTATAAGTAGGTGTTCTTGACGATAAGCTAAGCTGGAAAGCTCATGTAAAAAAGTTGAAAACTCAGCTAACAAGAGCTTGTGGAGCTCTATTTAAACTCAAACATTACACAACCCAATCTGTACTGAAAGTTGTCTATAATGCAATAATCCATCTCTACCTTACTCAATTCTCAACTGGGGACGTGCTTCAGGTGCAACCATTTAGCCACTTATTAACTCCAAAACAAAGATATAAAACTAATAAGACCAACTAACGCGGCATCTCTGGAAGAACCCAGCACGTCTTATGTCTTCCCCAACTTTTTATCATATCAGCAGGTAAATTTATGCATTCTTATTACAACAAAGTGATTCCAAACAAGGCATGGGGTAAACGTAATTGTCAATCATAATCGATTACAGTTTTTCGAGTAATCGTAAGCGCAATCGGTTAAACTGAGCAAAAATGACATGAAATCGTAATCGTAATCGATTACATTGCGAATTTCTTCGTAATCGACAACTACTTTTGCGATTAGACTTAGAATTCTTCACGGTGCATCACTGTGACTGAGATGAACCGCGGTTTTGGAGGCTGGGTTTCATCCTTTATCGTTGGCTGTCATGGTTATGTTTCATGGTGGGCCATTTGCCCATCTGTGCGATAAACCCAGATAGTCCAGCGGCAAGCACAGCGTTTGTAGCAAGTTCTCGATTTGTTCCAGCTAGCCTTCCTGCTGGCCGCTAGAAGTAACGTAGCGAGTCTAGTGAGACGTAGCCACAAAAATAAGAGCTTCACTTCAAAAGGGGTTGGTACTTCGGCATCAGAAGAGATAACGGTACATTGCGAGAAGTGTTGGTTTTATTTATATATATTCAGAGTGAACATGTGAATGTAAGTGCTGGCGTAGGCTATGTATATAATTAGAAGGCCTACAGTAATTTATATAAATGAACTTTTTTCAGAGGAATCAGATAATTTAAATCAAGTCGAAAGCACCTTTCCACAACGCTGATAACTAACAATGTCAACAAAGATCATCCACTGATATTGGTAACAACACTCAACGAAACCGGTGAGGTTTTGTGGACCATTGGCGTTTGGTCCAATAGACAGATGCGCAGCTATCTCTTGGCATCACTGTTCATTTCATTTCAAATGTAAAGCTGCACAATGCTATGCTGCGCTTGCAGACGATCCAAGGCCATCACACAGCTGACAAAACCCACAGTTTGAAGGAAATGACTACAATTTTGAAGTTTCTGTAGGCCTATCTATATTTAACAAACGCCTTTTCAGCGTTGCTGGACGAGTGTTCAATCGTGGAAGATGTCGTTTGACTGATGAAAGATTTGAAGTGTTGATGTTTACTAACCGCAACAAATGTTTTTAAACATTTATTATTTTTCTTTAATCAATATTAAAGTGTTTATTGCAGTGGCGTAACTGACGGGGGTCAGAGGGGTGAATTGCCCCCCTGGCGAGCTAAATGTAAAAACCGGACCCCACATAGCTTATATTTCGGTTTTAGTATTATTTTGGTTTTCAGTAGGATTCCGTTTTTTGCACTTTTCGGAGTATTTTCCGTTGACTTAGGGTTTAAGTATATCCATCCACACCCGGATTCACCATCATTTCTCAAGTTTTTTTTCTAAGTGTTCGCTAATGGGCCTCTTTCAGGTAAGTTTTTCTACCTCTGGCTCAAACCGCTAGTTACGCCATTGGTTTGTTGATTGCACAAACATCTCAATAAACAATTAATGTGATTTTTCTTTTTCCGGTGCGTAATCCTCAGAGATTGGTAATTTCGTTTATTGCATTCATTCATATCGTATTGTCTGAAAATATACTCACATCAAACCATGCAATTGATTTTGTTTCGTTTTGAAGATGTTTCAAGACACATGTAATCGCGATTGTAATCGTGATTACTTTTAATGTAATCGTAATCAATTACATTGTGATTTTGATTATTCGTAATCGTAATCGAGAATGTGGCAAGTAATCGTAATCGATTGCATTAGTGATGTAATCGCCCCATGTCTGTTCCAAACCACTTTGATGACTATTTTATTCCAATCAGCTCAATTAATTCTTACTCCACAAAACTATCCACTTCTAACAACCTGTTTTTACGTGGGGTTAATACTTCTTCAGGAAATGCTTCCTAACATTTGTTGGTCCAAAGGTGGTATTCAACACCAGACTGTGTTAAGTCTTCTGCCACTTTTACTATCAAATGGAAACTGAAGAAACACCTCCTACATCCAAAAGATACATAGTAATATATTTTAGCAACATTTCAATCATCAAAAACAAGTGCTGGAAGTTACAGTAATTTAAATAATGTAATTTTGTTTGTTTTTTATGTACTCTTACTTTCTGTTTCTCGTTCGTTCCTATGCCCATCGCATTTTTGGCATGAAATGTACATAGTCTGTTTTTCTTTCTGTTTTGGTATTATTTTCTAGCTCATCAATTATTTTTATGTTTTTAGTTTTATACTTTGTTTAAACATTTTGACCACACAAAATTTCCTCAATGAAATTTGATTCACTCCTTTGTGCACATACGAGGCATGCTCTCTCCATCTGTAAACCGTGTTCTATGTTTGTTTGTTTTTATAACGGTGCTTATTTGGTATCCACCTTTTGTTTTTCAACACCTTTCAAAAAGTGATAAGCAGGGTTGGTTGATTAGATGACCGCCGTGGTACTTCACCAATCCTATGTTACACAATGCCACTCTATATTTTCCTATATTTTCTAATATTCACTGACAATTGATTTCCTTTTTGCGCGATGGCTCTTTGGATTTTTTGTGTTTAGTAGCTGAGTCATATGAAACAATAAATCAGTGCTCAATATTTTTCAAGTCACCGAGTGATTCTCCTAACTAAAATTTTTTTTGAAAGTTTTTTCAATATTTGTGGGTCCAAGCGGCTCGGCGAAATCTAACAGTTAAAAACATCGTTAGTGGCCCGCCCAAAAATTGGACCATTGGTGGCTCATGCCATCTCTAGCCTACAGGCATTGACTTCCTCTTTCTAGCAGGGTTGCCACGTTGTCATTGGTAATGTCAAGTTCCATAAATATAAAAAGGTCTTTGAAGCATCCAGGCCCTAAGATCTGGAACAATATTGATCCCTCTCTACACGACAGCTCCCCGCTCACATTTAGAAACAGTGCAGAGATATACTTATCTCTGCATATGATGACAGATAGTATGGTGCTGAAACATGGAGTTATTTATGTTATCTGTAACCCACATCATCTCAACTGTAGTCCACTTCTTTTCAAATTGCACATTCCCCACTGAACATATTCCCTTCTCCCGTGGCTATCTTCATTCCATATTTTCTTAACTCTATTGTACATACTCCCATTCTTTACAGCAGTGGTGCTCAAGCCTTTTGGCTCGTGGGCCACATTTGTCTTTCAGCAACCCGTCGCGGGCCACAAGAATTAATAATCTCAATAAAAATTCTCTAAAAGATTATCTTAAATGATTAAAGTGTTAAGTTTTCTTTCCAATGAAAATTGCTTCGCTGGCCACTTCAGAGGGCCTTGCGGGCCACGGTTTGAGCACCACTGCTTTACAGTTTACACATATACAGTAGGTTGTGTTTGCGTCCTAGGTTTTGATTGTTTTATTTTTTGTTTGTTTATGTATGATTTGGTTTTCTTGTTTTGCTTTTTGTTTGTGTATTTGTGATTTGGTTTTCTTGTTGCTGCTGGTGTCCTTTTGTTTTGCAGGAAGAGCGCGTCATTTCCCAGAGAATACTTCTGCGTGGTGAACAGTGAAATTCGAACGTTACATCTCTGCAGATTTGATTCCAAGAGTTCCAACCATCATTTACATGCACAAAACGCTGCAAAAAATTTGTAAAGCTTGCCAGATGTGAAAGGGTTATGACAACCTGGGCAGAGTTTCATTTTAGCTGGATTTATACTTTCTCTGCCATGACCAGATCCTTGCGGATCTGAGCACCCCACCTACCGAGGGAGACCGGTTGCAACTCAGAACTCCGTGCGCAACTGTGTTGATCATCTAACAGCTCTTTACCACGTATGTGCAACACCACGATTTGAAACTGGACAGCAACAAAGCTAATTCAACTACTGAGGGGCATCGACTCGATAACTTTCGGGTTCCTTCAATGCCCTGGCGTCCTTGCACTAATTTGTGTTATTCTTGCTGAATATCAATTATCGCCAAATAAAATCAACTCAACTCATAAATTTGACCTTTTTGAAAGTTGTTTTAACATGAGAAACAGCTATTTGGAATGTAGGTCATAATTTGGTATGCTTTTGGTTTTTTAACGGTTTTAGCAGAAAAACGTTTAACATTTCTAAAAATCTGGCTGCTTTGATCTTCAACTTGTCCACCTTTTTTCGGTCTGTTTTTGTTTGTTTAGCATTTATGCAAGCTGTTAGGCAATTTGTGTAGCGAACTGCGTACGGTATTTGGTCCATCTAAACCTGGCAAGCCTGCTAGTTTTTCGTGCAGGTGCTCTGTAACTTTATGTTTTGTAATAGACATTTTATGGACTTGTGACATATCTGACATATGAAACGCTTGTGCATCAGATTCAGAGAGATAAAAAACCATAACATGGTGCATGTTTGCAGTTTAACAACCTCTATTTTGTTGCTTGAGGCATTTATAAGTATTTTCTATGGAGGATTTTCTGTAAAAAGATATATATGATAGCATAACTTGTTCTGGATATTGTTGGAAAGCACTTATAATTTCCTAACTTCAGATGTCACAGTCAATGCACCAAATGTTACTCATTGAAACTATTCTAAAACAATATTCGTTTCATTTGATCATCATCAATCGCGAACAATGCTGTGTATGAAACAAGGACATTTTTTATGAAAAAATCTGTGTACAAATCACAACTGTATTTTACCAATGCTGTTGAAAATCGAGAGAATGGTAATCTGAGAGGTAGCAAATGCACGTTAAACTGTTCAAACATAACGTGGAAATTTTTCCAGTTCTTGCTGTGCAGTAAAGTGTTGTCTTCGCAATGTTCGCACTAAAGCGCAAAGTCAACTTCAAAGCTTTACAGAAACCTAAGCTGAAGTACATCCTCTCTTTAAAGAAGTAAGAAGGGCATCTGGGTTGGAAGTACGAATATAACCTACTTGTGATTAGCACATTCGTGTTATAATGCACGTGCAATTTTACAAGTAGCCTACTTATACCAAGTCAACAGCAACTATACCACGCTGAGAAACAACAGGCTGAGGCAGACAAAGAGAAAAGCAGCTTGCCGGTCTACGTCAAACAGCTCACGCGCACATTTCAGAATGAAGAATTATATCAAAAGAATAACCATAGTTTTCTCGAAAAGAATGTCGCCACTTCTACAGGTGCTTTCAGAGTACGTTTACAGCCAGCTTTTTGAGCGGTATTTTTGATAATAACATTTAGTGGATGTTCACATCGCGCAGAGCCTAACGGCACTCATTAGATATAAAAGGTTTGAAATTTACACCAAGTTAATTGACCTCTCTGTTTTTCAAATTGAGTTTTGAGAAATCAAAACGCTGTTGCTTGGTGTAAGGTTGGTATAGAGAGAAAACAACCACATTCTTGGCCTAGAAAAGGTAACCACTTTTGTGAGCAAAGAATGTATGGTACAGTATGTTCAACAAGTGAAGACCTTTCATGGCGCCCCTCTATTTGACTCCCTACCTGAACGCCTGGATGCAACAAAGGTAGCTGGCGAAAGATTTGTTTGAAGATTTGGCCACAGCCAGACCAGCTTTTTGACTTTTCAGAGATCTAAGAAAAATTCCTTTCTAAGTCATTTAGGAGAAAGAATTTTAAAACAAGCAAAATTACCAAAAGACGCATGTACGTGATGCTGAGGCTTTCAGAATTGCCTTGAAGTGGCCAATTAGACCAAAGCGTCTGACAGAATTGTCCTACAGAAGATGGACATTTTCTTCAAAGGCTGAGTTGGACATGTCCACATAAGTTGATGTAGTTATGACATGTGAACCAAAAGCGCGTGGTCGACACAGCATCTACTGTAAACCAGGGGTCCCAAACTCAAATTGCTCTGAGGGCCAAACTAAGACCTATAAAGAAACCCGAGGGCCACGTTATGGCAACCCTAGGGCCGCATTATGGCGCTGACGCAATAATTGCGGTACCTGAACCTTACCAGAAACAGCTTTGACATCTTATTTCCTACGAAAGGTATCGTGAGTTGTAGGAAAATCATTTCTAACCTTCACTGCATTCATTTTGAAGGAACGTGTTCTCTTTGGCCGACTTAAATGTTGAGTACATGAAAATTCGCAAAACGCATCGCCGGCAGCGCAAAATGCCCTCGCGGGTAACATGCCGGCCGCGTTTTGGAGGCCCGTGACCTGAACTTAACCGACAGACATCTTAATGTGTCCGGTTTAAAAGCAACGCATTCGAAAGTTCCTTGAACTTTGTGATTATTCTTATCAAAACCCTGGATCGCTATTGTGGGGTATCACCATACCCATCAAGTGCGGTGAGCACGTGCTACTTACGTAAGCAAGAGCAGCAGCGCTCTCCACGCATCAGTAGCTGAAATTGTTTGTTTGACATCTTGACTGGTGTGCGTAAGGTCGTGCTCGCTATTTGGACTTTTCCAATGTGTAGAAAAGATTGTTACTTCAGGAGAAAATCTCCCCACGTTATGGCTAGTGTGAATTTTTTCTGGGTGATATAGGGCTGCAGTTGTGGCAATAAAGGCTGTAATTCACTCAGGGCATGCTTCCACCACCTCGCTACCAGTTTTTCAAAAACGGGTGAAATTTACCTTGGGTTAGTATTCGTGTGATGAAAGAGCAGCGTTATCGATCCAGGGGGGACATGAGGTGGTTTTATTCCAACCTATTAGTCAGTGCAAAGTAAATCAGAATAATTGCTTAAACCAAGGTGTGCAATCAGGTGGGCATTGAGATCATTTCCCCCATTTTTTAAGGAAAATGTTAGGAACCCGGTTTGGATCTGTAGGAACCCGATTTCTCTGACTCTAGGGACCCGATTTTTTCTGATTTTAGGGACCCGATTTGAAATTCTAGGGACTCGAATCGGGTCCCTAAAGCTCCTTAACAAACCTGATATACCCATACACCCATCTAGCTTACAATGTAATTTATGCGTACCTAATGGTCTGATTACTGTAGTCTTGTGATTTCAGTCAGTGCCGCTTAGTTCAGTCTTTTCACAATCAAATTTTTCAGGTATAGCATCACAATTTTATAGATGAAATTAATGTCGAAAGTTCCATTCTAAGAGCCTTACTTGCATAACCATACGAAAATATATTTGAGATTAAACAAAAATCAAAAGCACAACGGTGAATTGGCAAAAAAGTACCAATTTTCACCTGCATTAACACGAAAAAAATGTACAGCAAAACTAGGTGTCACGTACCTGTAAAGCAATGTTTCGCACATGGATGAAAACATTGCTGCATTATGAGTTTCGTTAAACTCAGGTAAATCAGATGACTTGCGAACCAATGTATTCACCACAAGCACAAAGTCACAAAGTGTAAGAATCACGGAAAAATATCTTTTGGATTTGTTGGCCACCATCGTTGCGACATTACAAGAAGTGAGGATAAATGTATATTTTATCTTTAAATACTAGTCACGTGCTTAAGTTTTGCGTTGTAGTTCAATATATAGCTAGGTAAATATGTAATTCTCCAACGTTTTGATTGAAATCCTGTTTATTAATCGTTGAAGACAGTCTTATGCAAAAGTGCCCATCCTAAAAATATGTATCCACAACAGTGCTGATTTTTGCCTTCAGGAAAAACTTCGCAGAGATTTGTCTGAAAATGTGACTTTCTAACATTTTAAACATTTGCATCTTTAAATTTTACACTGTCTGTTTCTGAATACGTGACAACCAACGTTACAGCAAGCCAGTTACTCTTCTGCACGAAGCAAATCACGGCTGTACCGTGGTCTCTCACATTGTGCAACTGAAAACTCTCATTGTTTCGAGAAAATAACCTTTACCACACAGGGTCAAATGTCGGTCAGAAGCAATTAACCATCTTTCGCCGTCTATAGAAACTTGCAAAATGCTAAAAATCTTTTTATCGAAGCTAAAATTGATAAAATAGCAGAATCAGTGATACCACACCAAACTCTGTTTCAACATCAACTTGGCTATGTGTACCATCTAATATGCGATAAGCGTCACTTTTTGTTTTGAAGCCTCTCCAAATACAAAACCTAAAGAGAAAAAAGTGGGGGGGCACGTCCCCGGTGTCCCCCACCAAATTGCGCTCATGATTGTCAGTAAAAGTGGGTTGCAAGCTGAAAAAGGTCAGAAAGCATTGCTTTATTGTATATGCAGTAAATATATTTCAAAACAAATGCTACTATCGGATGGTCAGAACTAAGACATCGAATTTAGATTAGATAAAGAACAAGATTATCAACAGGACGACAAGCAAAACAGCCACCTAATAAATCATGTGAAGTCTTTAAGTTTAGGAAAACAAAACAGCCACCTAAAAATCATGTAAAGTCTTTAAGTTTTGAATTTAGAATGGTTGGAACGGTTAACGAATTTTCTTTCTTGGTTCTGCTCAGCCCCATAGCCACGGGGGGCATTCGCGGCCGTGCCCCTCAATTTGTTTTAAACATGTATTTAAAAAAAATCTTGCCCACCTACCCAAACCTTAAAACCTAGCTACGGACCTGGTTCTGCTTCCACTGATCTCGATTGTCACGGTCAGCTCAATAAAGGATGTATATCAATAACTCACAGCTATAGGAATAATGTTGATGCAATACAGAACCGTCGCCAGAAAGTCGTCAGTAGGGGGGCTTTGCGTTCGTGCAGGGGGGCTTGACATTCAAATTTATCAAAAATTCCACTATTTTATAGTGTTTCATATTTCAATTTGGGGGGGCTTGGTGCTGTGTGGGGGGCTAAGCCCACCAAAGCCCCCGTGGCGACGGAACTGATGCAATATCCGCCTTGAAAGCAAAACAATGGGTTGATGAAGCTCGGGTTACTCGTGCATTAGATCAGTGTTTATCAGATCAATGTGGTGCGGCTAGCAGCCTGAAAGAAGCAAACTTTTGTCAATTTCATGCAAGTTTCCCTTATCTCCTCAGACCTCGCTACTCGCCGTAGCCACGATTACTTCAGGAGGCTCAGGTTTTCATACAGCTTTGAAAGGTGTCAAGGCATCGTCCGCCACAGCTGCTGGTTTTTGAAGAAGTGGGTTTGCAAGAGCCTGGTTCATAGTGAAAGTACTCGAATACTCGTTTACATTATGCAAATTGCTCGGCCCACACTCACGTTTACGAAAAGGTCTCATCAGAGCATGCAAAATACATCTCAAGGAACTTTTGAACTGATGGTACATTGCTAAATACTAAAGGGAAAAGTGTGACGCACCCAGGGTTATGGTTGACGAACTTCATTTTTTGTGTTCTTGTTTCGTACAGCTCGTGGTCTGTAAACTCTGTATCATTATAGCGAACACGGTATGCATACAACGTGGATGCAAAAACAACGAAAAACAAACAGAACATGCAAGCTTCTTGATCAAAATCAAATTGTGCACGCCTATTGGGAGTAACAAAAAAGTGAAATGTTCTGTGGCAGCATGGAAGCTCCAACATGACAAGCCCCCGAAAATCGCGAGACTCGTCTCGTCATCGGAAACTGTGCAAACAACTGAAAGCAGTTGCAAATTTCTGGCAGAATAAGAACTAATAAATATTTGTATATTTTCACATGCTTTTTGGATTCAGGGCAGCCGGTTTACGGTTTTCGAGCACGTTTGGTGCGGTACTGTGTGGAGTTTTTGTTGGGCGATTGATAACACCCGGTACTTCGCGAAATGATGGTGTTCAGTGGCTTGCCGCAATGGTGAATTGAAGTGCAACCAGCTGTACTGTAGTAGCGGCGATTCAGTGACTTAAGAACCTCTGAATTACCTGTGTTGTTAAAAAATATTGAACAGTAAGCTTCCGTTTGGTTTACCATGCGACCTGTATTAAAGCCGTTGTGGAACGGTACTCTTCTTTGCTACGATCATTCTCAAGCATTTTTATGTTAGGTTCGTGGAACTTCAAATTGATGTACTCCAGGCAATTGCGTGCGGAAACGCAGGCCTTCATTGCAAATCCAGTGCCGGACCTGCTGCGTTGCACATTACAGAACATGATTATGGATTCCAATTTTGAAGCTCAATTTTGAAATAAATGAAAGCTGTTTCTTGTAATTTCAATTCAGTGTGTGGTGACTGAGTCAAAATTAAAGATAATGCGTAAGTTACCTTACTGCGTATTTGGTGAAATTTACTATAGGCAGGTTCCTTTGCGCTAGCCCGATAATGAGCTTTTTGTGATTGAGGGACCGTAGCACGCAGACAGCTTCCATGTACAATGAGTAGCGGTTTTTGGTCAATAGATGAACTATAAGTTGCCTTTATTTTTGGATGTTGGAGGGCTCTTGTCTCTCCGGTCGAAAGTGGTCTAGTTGTTTGCTGTTCTATCGACAGTACGAGATAGCAGAACGCGTTTCCCGTACACTCTCTGACGTCTAATCAATGTTTTATACCTCACTGAGCAGGCAGAATTGCGAACCGTCTAAAGCAGTGGTTTTCAACCGCCGGTCGGCGTAGATGTCTTGCCGGTTCGCAAAACAACCTAGGTTTGTTTTTATGACTTACCTCCAAGTAACTGAAAATAGTTAGCGTTTATGTTGAATTCGGCAAAATCCTGGACAATGACATGTGGTTTGTGCTTGAATAGGTTGGATATTACGACGTAAAATGAAACTCTTGTACAGTTTCATAACTATTTTGTACCTGATAAAGTACAATGGCAGCTGTTGGTTGTGAGCAGGTTTTTATAGTTTAGCCGCTAGGAAATTTCCAGAGACGATTATCTGAAATTTTAACCATAAACTTTATGGGACGTCACTGGCAATAGCTGTGTGATATATATTGCGGAAAATTTAAGTTGCAGTCAACAAAGCAATGAAGAATTTTGCTGTTTTTTAACAAGGACAAATGTCAGCTTTTAAAAAGGGACAACGCTCAAAGTGGACGTGAAGCGAGCACCAGTACTTCAAGTTTGCAACAAACTGTAAAAAGGATATGTGCAGATATGCTGACAGCAGCAGGAGGAAGTAAACAGACAAAAATGAGCATTTGTCAGGCAATATGATAAAAACCATTCGCAACTTGGCTTTACTGTAGCTCCATGTTGTGAAAAGATTTTATTTTGCATGTTTGTATGTTTACCAACTTTTATTTTTGTATGTTTACGAACATAATGTGTTGCGGTAATTATATAACAGCTTTAGTGACCAAAATGCTCGTGATCAGTGTTTTTTTAAAGGTTTTTCGAAGGGTGTTGTGGTGGAGGTTTAGGGTGTCAACACGATTTTCCTATCTGTGTCTGATATTTTTAACTGATTTTCATGAAATGCAAGTTTCCGTTAATATTCATTTAGTTCTGACTGAAAAAGAAACTGAAAGCAATTGATGTAGCATTGCATTAGCAGCTATTGAAGCACACAGCAGACCAAACAAGTACACACACATACCTTGGTGTTTACAATATAATTCTCTCAAGCAAAACCACTTTCTCACATAACTATTTGAACAATGGAGTTACCCTAGGGCCAAGTTGAGCTTTATAAGAACTTATTGCTTTTAGATTTTCATTGTCCAAAAGTAGGCTAAGGGTAAACATGCCTTTCGTCTCCAGTAAATACTTTGAGAAAAAACAAACCAACCATAATGTTTATGATGAGACTGGAATGAATGAAACATGCAGCATTGACTCACACACTTTAGTCACATTCCAATGTTGGCTAGACCTTCATAAGCTACAATCACTACACTTTTGGCAGTAAAATCTTAAACAAGTTAATATCACAACGCTACAAATCTTTGGTAGGCCATGTGCTTAAAATATTGGTTTATTACAGTGGCTTTCTGTGCATGGTATTTTGCTTAAAGATGTGTACACTGGATAATTAGGCCTAGTAGGTTTATAAGTAAGAATGGTAGGCTACCAATTAAACCTTGCAACTAATAGCAAGATGATTCATAAAAGTATGGGCTCTATATTCTTGATTTTAAACCTCTTAAATTTTAAATAAGGGACCCATAACTTTTTGAAGAATATTGGGCACTTATCCTTGTTACCGTTTGTCACCTTACCTTTTGTCTGGAGCCCCTTGTCCATTGAATGCGTAGTAGACAGACTATTTATGTTTAACCAAAGACAAATAGGCCTCCTTATTCTTTGATTAGGGGACCCTAGCATCTTGGTTGAGGAACTTTTACATTTTGACTGGAGCCCCTTGACCTATGATCATACAAAAAACTATTTATATTTCATCATTTCAGTGTGGCTACATATCTTCAGGTTGAAAATCCAAATGTGTTAAAACATTTTATTAATAACAACATATATCAAACCAAATAAGTTTTATTGTGTAATCATTATAATAAAAATACAGTCATAAAGAAAATCTCATTTTTTTTGAAAGCACGCAAATTAAAAATGGGGGTCTCCTCAAAGCGCGTAAATTGAAAATGGGGGCTCCCATTTTGCACACCCTACACACTCACTAAGACCACTATTGAATAACTGACGCCACAGTCTGAAAGCCTCCAAAACGAAAATCAAGTTTCTGCAGTGTTGTCAGTGCAGTGTGTGAGTCCACAGTAGGCCTGTGTCCTAGTTTTGCAACAAAAAGGTGAGTGGATGGGTTTCTTGTCGGAACTAAGGGCCTTGATTTTAAGTGATCAAACAGCACTGAAGCGTATGCAACCACGACTGAAGACCACATGGAGTCCCTACGTCTGTTGCAAACACACAGGCAGCTTCTGCGGGCCACTGAAAATGTATTGGACAGATATTGAAGACTGCAGAAGTTCGAATTTAAAGAAACTGTTTTGACGTAAATTTTTCATGTAGGAATTGATGAGCTGTGGGATGTGGTGCCACGATCACTGGGAAAGCCAGCAATTTCCTTGTTCGCTTTGAAACGGTAGCTGCGTATCGGCTTTGGGCTTGCAGTGTAGATCACTATAGAGCACAAATCTTTCCGCTGTAGTGAACATTTACAGCGTGATATAATGATGGCCTAAGGCCCTAAGATAAAGAAATGACAAACTATATGTGGTTCGACAAAGTCTGCAGCCGATACTCAGCGTGTTTGCTATTTAGCGCGCCTAAATTACAACAGATAAACAATGAACCGATGAAAAGTTTAAAGATTTTAGTTGGTCAGTTTTGTGGTGTTGGCTGTAAAAGTAGGCATACCATATTTTTGCGTTTGAAAAACGGGACGCTTCAGAACAACGAGCCTTATCAGAGAAATGTGGTTCATGTACCTTACTTGGAGTACGTAGCTACATTAGATTCCTATAGTTAGGACACCAAGAAAAACTAAAAATAATGTATTTTGCTAAGAAACCAGACAATGTTCAAACATTTGTAAATTACACATTTGCCCAATCATTTTTTCTGTAGGCTATATACTTTTTTCACGAAGTCTTGGTTCGATTTTATTTTCTCCTAATGATCACAGCAGTTAAAGTCAGCATTATGCGGTAGTCCCCGCTTGTTAAGCCCATCTCCGGGTCGGACAGTTTCGGGCGCAACTGGACCTATTAACCGGGGAGCAGGGGCGTAACGAGGTTAAATGGCGCCAGGGTCAAGAAACAAGTTTGTCGTCCCCATGTTCACAAATGAGGTTTTTCGGAAGCAAATGTACTGTGTTGAAGACAGTACGTGTGACGTTGTTGGGACTTTCGGCGCCCTCCGCAGTGATTCTGCGCCCCCATAGTGATTCGGCGCCTGGGGAATCGTTCCCTTTGCCCCCCCTTGCCCCTGAACGGAGGATAAATTTTCGCCACTCTCATTGACATAAATGAGCATGGCCGACTGTACTATCGTTAAAAGTTGCTAAAGCCTTCATTTCCTGGTCCTTGTCTCAAAGAGCTGTTTCGTTGCTCAGGATATTTCGTAGGCAGGCAGGAGAGGTGTTGAGTTGTTCGGCGGAGCACGCTAACTGCATGTTGGTTGGCAGTGCGAGGTCATTTTCTAAAATTTCAAGTTTCTTTAGGTTAAGTCTGCACGTCTCTTGGCAGGGGCGGATCCAGGGGGGGCGATCGCCCCTTCCTAAAGCCTACGAAAGTAACCCTTTTCACCATGATTTTGTACAATGCGGGAAACAGCATTTCGCGTTATAAGGTCATTTTGCCGTCTATTGTTTTGTCACAACAAGTATACTTTATGTCTCTTACACTAGTGAACTCGTAATTAGACTTCACTGCAAAATGTTACTGAAAAAATATTACTGAAATCGCCCCCCTAGACTTACTGACTGGATCCGCCCCTGTCTTTTCGCCATTTTGAAAATGAATTCTGCATGGTACCAGTTGTCTTGCATATCGATTAAGGCACAAATAAGCGATATGTGACGAAAGATTTGAATTATGAACTACAGTTGGTCAGCACCGTAAGGTGCGAAATAGTCGAAAGCAAGACAAAAAGCGTGATTTCGACTCTCACCCAATGTTAAGCAAAGGTGTTCGAAAATTGGGCTTATTAAGCGGGTGTTTCGGTTGATATAACGTTTTTTTTATTACAGGAATAGATGGACTAATTCCGGACTGGACAATTTTGGGCTTAAGCGGGTGGGCTTATTAACCGTAGGCTTAATAAGCGGGGATTACTGTAATTACAACTAAGTGCTTTCGCATTCTGCTTGTTTTCAGACCACATGTCATTCATGATGGAACAAATTCTCTCAACGAGAACTGATGTACCACGTGTAGAATTATGCTGGCTGATTTAATGCGCAACCGGGACTTTTTGGCTGACTGACCGGGACGCCGGGACAAAACCTTAAAACCGGGTCTATCCCATCTAAAACGGGACGTATGGTATGCCTATGTAAAAGCGATAAAAATTTTATGGACAGATACCGCACAAGCAAAAAGGCTTACATGAAGTGTATAACACAAGTTATTAGTCAATGAGTATTCGGTGTTTTGTTTCTGTTCAACAGGGTCATAATTTGTTTTGATAACCAGAGCAAGTGGTCTCGATAGTTTTTCTTCAGACCAGAAGTTTGAACAAATGAAACGGTATTAATATTTGCTTGAAATTTACCTACCAAGGGCGTTAAATTTATGTTAGGGCAATAAGCTTTTGGGCCAAGTGTTAATCCATCATGACATTTTGAGATTGGTATTCATGGCATCGACAGCCAACAGAGCTGCCTGAAATAGGAGTCATGTCATAGCAAAGACCTTCCATTACTTTTTGTCTGAATCGTCGCTTCAACAGTAAATATACTTTGCATGTACATCTTACTCCACGAGTTGCGTCTGGAAACGTGATTTTCATTTAACTATTTATTGGACTCTTGTCTGGGGTCTTGAGTTGTAATTTGTTCGTGAAAGAAGAATCATTATACTTCTAACCAGGTAGGGAATATGATTTACAAATTATTTTTTTCTGATCTTGCTAGGGATAGCCAAAATGTTAAACACGAGCGCGCAGCATGCTTTTGGCTATGTCTTTTAAACACTTTGTAGACACAAAAGCTTGTTGGGGACAACAACAAGAATGTGCGGGATGACGTTTACGCCAGTAGCATTTTGTCTTTCGTCTGCTAAGTCGATCCGCCAGTGGAACCGACATAGAGCAAACGTACACTAACGAAGTCAAAAGTACAGTAACGATCTACTACTGACATGATCTTTTCATTGGACGAAATGCAGAATTGTCATGAACAACGCGGGCCACTGCACTTCAGCTTTGTTGATTTGACTCACACATTTGATATAGTCAGCAGGAAAGTGCTGCACATCGTTCTGCAAAACGTCGGCTGTCCGCTTACAAAGTGGCATAGTCAGCCCAAATTTTTTTGGGGCCAAAATGCTTGATTCTAAGCAAGCAACAGTATTTTTGTTTGGAACGCCGTTTCTCAAAGCACAAAATGAATAGATATGCTAAAAATTTGGGGGGCATGTCCCCCTGGGCCCCTATTGGCTACGCCTATGCGCTTACACTTCTCAACGTTCTCAGGACTTAGTATGAATACATGGAAGCGTTTATCTAATTTGAAGGTGCTCGCAAAAAAACAAGAATATTTTGTTAATATGCTATTCCGCAGGAGTCATACGAAGCTGCAATCAACGACGCAGAAGGGTTTAATCTGATGGCACACCTAAACTCGCCCTTTGCAACGAATCGCTGCATATTTTGTGACGTAAACGAAAAGTGTTGCACCGTCATCTGTCAAGACATCGCAAGTGACGCGACCGGCGGAAGTCAGTCGGCAACAGCGATGTGAATATTTGTTTATACGATTAATAACTTCCCCGTTTGGGCTTGCCGTTTTGCAACACAACTAGTTACAATTTGGGGCACAGGTGGTGCATTTGCTTATCGGATTAAAAAGTGGCACTCCTTATTGCCACAGTTGGAGCGGTGTGGTGAACAAAAAAAGTTGCAAGCTTTCTTTAAAATATGAAATTAATAAAATATAACGCGAAAATATGAAAAATAAAAAAAATCAAAATATGGGTCGAGGAGGGGAGGCTGGGCAAACCTCAGCTGCACTGGCTGCACCCACTGAAAACCCTACAATTCCAGACCCTGACCCTTCCTTTTACTACTACTACAGCAGGTTTGAGCTTAAAATGTATAGCACGTTTTGAGTATAGCACGTTTTGAGCTTAAACTGGGATAAAGAAAGGTTGTGTTCTGGCTCCAATCCTGCTTGGAATCTCCACTGCTGTTACCCATCATGCATTGTGTTGCGAGGTGATGATGCCAGATATAACGCCGAGTTCGTGACAGCAATAGCAGAGTGATCCTGGTCGAGTGGGGAATCTCTATTGCTGTTATGCCGAGTGTCGTCGATTTGGCTCTCTCTTCAGTTTGCTCAGGGCGACGTGGCATCATGGCTGCAACAAATGGCTCCCAATGTGTCGGTGGCTGGAATCCTCCGTTAAAAGTCGTCTTAAGAATGTGAAAAGAGGAAGTAAGGTGGCGAGGTGATTATGCCACATATAATGCTGAGTTCGTGACAGTAATAGCAGAGTGACCCTGGTCGAGCAAGGAATCTCTATTGCTGTTTTGCCGAGGGTCGTCGATTCGACTCTCACTTTAGTTGGCTCAGGGCGACGCAGCATTCCACGTCGATGTCAAAAACGACATCAGTGATGGCTTTGTTTCTGAGCACCATCACACATGACAGATTGTTTATGTTTGCGAGGTTACGTGCTAAAATAAAAACTAGACACAGCCTGGAACGTGACCAATGCCGTTCATTGTTTACAAACAATGCTGCCGTCTCACACAGCGTAACGGGCTTTCCATCACTTACGAACATTTGCTGCTGCTTGTGAGTCATTTTCTCTGGTCATCCGCAACAAATCCATCGCCGTAATGTACCAGTGGACGTGCGATGATACGCCCCAGAAAAATAAACGGGATTAGGCTCGAGAAAGTCGCAACTTCCTGCTACCTGTTATTTTTGTGTCCAACGACTCCTCTCCAGCGAAATTTGGTCCAGAATCGTGAAAGCAGCTACCACATTCAGTCGACTTGGTTCTACCCCTTGGCACAATCCACACCGCACAGTGCGCACCACAGGCAACATTTGCAAGATTTGCCTATCAGCTGCAAATCGTGACCAATATAACAGCAAAGGTATCACGAGGCTTGGTCTCGGTCTTGAGACACGTCTCCAAACCCTTGTTAGTGAGTCTACGTCAGTGGTCTCAAACTCAAATTGCTCCTTAGGCCAAATGAGGTCTTATATAGGAACTCGAGGGCCGCATTATGACGCTAACGCAACAATAGCGGCAGTTGGACCTTATTAGAACAGCTCTTACATCTTATTTCCTGCGAAAAGTATCGTCAGTTATAGGCAAATCATTTCTAGCCGTCTCTACGTTCGTTTGAAAGGAACTTGTTCACTCACTTGCCGAGCACTTTTAATTAAATACCGGCGAATAAGCTAAATAACCTAAATGTTTACTATATGAATATTCTCAAAGAGCTTCGCGGGCCGCACAAAATGCCCTCCCGGGCCGCGTGCTTGAGACACCTGGCCTAGGTATAGAACATTTCATCTGATGCAGGTGATCAGCCTCGCGCAAGGGCGTAGCTGGGGGATGAAATATGTGGTCACTCCCCAAAATTTTGGACGGCAATTGAACAGTTGAGCGAAAATTGCCTTGAGCCCGCAAAGCTAATTATTTCGCCGATTAGGCACATCTTTGACAACAGTACTGCGAAAAGTTTTGAAAAAGCAATAGTTTACAGCTGCTATTTGGAAATAGGTGCATGTGCTGATACCGGTGCTTAGGCTACATCAAAAGATGGTGATCCTGGAAAGCAAAGGAAACATCCGCAGCCTGGCCTCGAAACAGCCTTAAAATTGGAAAAAATAATTTCTTGATCCTAGCGTTATGGCTCTCGCTAGCATTGTTTAATTTGTTTGAAATATAAGCAAAGATAGCGGGCACACAACTGTACGCACGAGCCTGCTCATTAGGGAATATACACGTAAGCTTCCAGGCGGTTCGAATATACAAGTAAACTTCCAGGCGGCTAAGTGTAGTAAATCTATCCTCTACTGCCGCGCAAAATATGGCGCCTAACTTATACTCTGAGACAGGGCCGGCGTTAGCAAGTGCGGGGCCCGATTGGAAGCAATTTTGCGGGGCCCACTCAGTGGTGTGTATTGAACTTTTTGACGAGCATCACGTCATAAAAGTTTGGTAGTATCTCCACTTCATTCTGACGATATCCCTTGAAGAGTGTCATGCGAAAAGCTTTGGAAAAATCATAGAAATCGGTGATGTAAAAGAGCGAAGTCCGAAAGGGTCGATCACTAGTTGGCAGTACTCTTGCAATGAAACTTATAAAGCTGTGCTCCATCACTCTCGTTTTCGGGGAAAACTTCTGTTGTGATTGTAGATAATCATCTTTTGGCTAAATAGTCCCTAGCATTCTGACTCATTGCACTTGGCCATTTAGCAGGAGCGTTTGCCTTACTAAATACAATTTGAAGTGTGTTGGAGTGCACGAGAAACATTTTCATTGTGGTGTGTGTAACTCTTCTGGAGCTTTTTCTGAATTTTCTATGGTATTTCTGTTAAATTCTTGCCCAACGCATCTCCCTTTTTCTGTTTCGGCTTTTTTAGCCTTAGCTTTAGCTCTTGTTTGACTGCCACATAATATTTTTGGCCTCTGTCCTTTGGTCTTTGACTCATGGCATTTAGCTAAGTTACAGAACCAAAACAACATATTTTGAAATAAATAACCCAAACTCTATTTTTACAACCAAAAATCAAAACACCAGCTTAAAAACTGCCTATCTGTACAACTTTACACTAACACAAACCGTTGATTAAAACAGGTTTTCAACGTCCCGGAAAAGTTAAAAAGCTATTCTCTCTTCTAACACGAAAGAAATATATAAAGTAATTGCAGATTTCCCAATAACTATAAACGCACTTTTTTAGAATTTTTTCTGGGGGGCAATTGCCCCCCAGATTAGGAAAAGATCAAAAAAAGTTCCGCCAAAACTGCAGAACCATCGCCCTGAAAAACTTTCCTGTTGAAGATTGTATGTCAGTGGCGTAAAAATTCGGGCAAATCGAAAATTTTCTCCCCAAAAGCTAAGGTCCTGTACGCCTATGTTTAGTAGCCTCCAAAACTTTCAGGAAAGTCATCCCACCTTTTTTCACTTTTTCCAACATTCAATTTGTTAGGCTACCAATATCTCAGAAATTACGACACCCATCTGTTTGAGATTGATGCCATAATCCTTGTTCCGGTAGTACATCATGATGTAACTTTGGCCACAGCAACGTCATGGCTTACTTCGCTTAAACGTAACTGTCCCTTCTGTTTCTTTGCAAATGGCTTTGCTGTTAATATTCGTAGCGAAATTTTCTGTTAGTTTTTCAAGGAACCATTATTTTTTGCGCACGAGTAATAGTCATTTTATTCAGTCGGCATAATTAAAACCAAGTTTATTTCAAACGTTTTCGCCAATTTCAGGTTACCTCATCATTTTTCTACGAGAGGATAATTGAATAAAACTGACTAAGAAGCACACATTTGCAATTACGAACGGTTAGCCTTCAGAAGACGTATAGCATTAACTATTAAAACAGCAATATAATTATCGAAACGTATCTTGTGGCAACTATTGAAACTTGACCTGCCAAATACAAAACGCTTGTAACTAGAAGAAAACAGCTTTAAAACTTAACGCTCTTTGTCTTAATTAGCTGATGAAAAACTATATGCTACAAAACGCATTGTTGTATTGAAAAAACGTGGCTACATATTACCGAAAAACACCTGCCATTGTCACGATATAAAACGAATTGTAAGTATTAAGGGCGTTAAAAACCGTGCAGTTACCTTTTATTTTCGTTGGCAACGGGCCCCACGCTTAAAAATACTGTGGGTTCTGCGCCGGCACTACAGAAGCAGCTTCTGTTGAAAGTATAAGTTTGCGAGGCTAGTAGTAGGCGGTAGCGCGTTGCCCCTTTGGCGCGGAGCCCGATTGGTAGCAATCGTTTCAATCGGCTAAGGGCTGGCCCTGCTCTGAGATGCTCTTGTAGGTGTCCCGAAACACCTGGTTTTAAGCAAACTAAAAACTACCAATTCCTCAAAATATTTGCCCTTGCCAAGACTTTGCTTCCTACCTAAATACTTGCTCCTACCAAATCCGTTCGTAACATTCCTGTTCTTGGGTTCGTCTGCAAGTTGCAGTACAGCAAGTAGCAGTACTTGCTGAGACCGTTGAGCAAATATCTTTGGTATCGCAGGTGTTTTGGACACACTTGACCTAGTTTGTGCTTTTCTGACACAATAGGTACTTGGCGCTGGGCACTTTCTAAATTCAAACTTGAAAACCCGTTGTACTTGGATACGTTGTTCACAACGTTTTGAACACAACGTTCGCGGTTTCACTTTAATCCAATGGTTCTCAACCTTTTTTGGCCCATTCATCATCTAATTTCCGATGCACCGCTTTGCTATGCTGACAACTCATGAACTACTAGTCAAATTCACCGGATAATAAATTATCCGATGAACCACTTTTCCATGCTGACACCTCATGAACTACGAGTGAAACAAAAGACCTACAAGTGGTCTTACATAATTCATTGTGCAGAAAAGGTTACAATGTTCAGCAATGTTTTATCAAGGATTTGTGGAACCCTCTGTGGACCACAATAAATTCTAGGTATACCGCCGATGTTCCACTTGGACCATGTTGAGAATCACTGCTTTAATCCATGCACAGACGCTTTTCATGATCGTCATTTTTAACTACCACAAAGTACGCTCGCCACGGAGACTCATTCTGTTCGATTATGCTATAGCATTTATAGTGGACACATTTCTGTTTTGGTATTTTTGTGCATTTTTATTACGCGGTTTCAGGCAGTATTATACTCGTGATTCAATGCAAAGTACCGGGTTGCAAACAGTCTAACAGTTGAAGTCAGGGCGGCTCGTCTAGACGGGCTGCCGGGGTGCAGCCCTCCCTGAAAAATGTAAGGCAAAAGATTCTGCCAAACGGCCAAACTCGCCTTAAGTTTGGATTTAGTTACGAAAATTTCACAACACAATCATTT
>JGI24158J21664_10002460_pt1 | contig 22477 bp, 18 predicted proteins | sample Ectturendosymbi3_FD_21664 | JGI IMG/M metagenome (IMG submission 21664)
TAAGGGGGGGGGGGTATTTACTATCCGGTGGCTCTCGAAATAAAAGAGAGGTTGATACCTTTTCATCGTTTAAAATACGATAAAAGCTATAGTAAAATTTTGACGGAAAATTCTGAGAGATTTGCTTTTTGTTTTAAGACAAAATGAACTAGTCATTGGCTTTTCACTTGCGACTTAGATGGGAGGTGGAAAGAAGTCACCATATAATCACTTTTTGTGGTAGCTAAAATTTTGTCCTTGTTATTATTCCTCACTCACCTAAAAACTGCTATTTTTACACCCCACGATGCACTCTGTCCTGACACTTTCAATTTGAGTGCTGAACAAAAAGCATGAAGCTCATTTATAAGATGCGACCAGACGTCCAGGATGCCAAGAAAGTCACGACGCACCTGTTTTACGTCTGATGTCACGATTCCAAAACCTCTACTTAACTCATCAATCCAAGGTTGTGGCATCGTTTTTTAACCGAGACAGAGTAGTTAAGGACAAAGTGCTAAGTGAATGGTTTGATTATCTGGTGCTTTTTAGCTCGCCCAGTGATCGCACGAGGTGGATTGTCTTTGCATTCAGAAACAAAATCACTTGTCGCAGGTCAAAGGTTATCCCACCATCGTATACTTCGAAAACGGTGCTGAAAAGTATGACGCCTCATCCGCTTTCACAAGAACAGTGGATGGCATCATCGAATACATCAAAGAGTGAGTTTGATGGACCGGCATGTCCGGTCCCTGCGTGAGATCAACAGGTCTCTGCGTGTCAACCGCCTGACCCAACAATGTATTTTTGTGAAAATATAAAATGTGCATCGATTTGCTCCTGTTATATAACTGTTACAAAGCTCTTTTTTTCGCTGAGCCATTTCGATCATTTGTCCGAAAAAGTTTAAAAATTTTCGGTCATTTTTTTCGTTTTCGGGAATTTTTTATGGCTGAAAAGGGCATTACGACTGAATTGACTAAGTTTTTTTTCGGCCATTTAAAAAAAATCCGGTGAATGACCGAAAAATCACCAAAAAACAGTTTTAAAGTGTTTCTGAACTTAAACTCTGAGCGTTGTCATAAAAAAAGGATATAATTTGCAACATCAGTTGGTCAGGCGTGGTAACAATTCACATCACACAAAAAATTAGTGTTTTTTCCCCGAGTAGTAAGGACACCACCAAATGTACCCCCCACAACTGAAACTGACACTTTTCTGCTCCCGGAAAGTGTGTCTCATCGCAACGTTTAACCATAGCGCGATTTTATTCAGTCCAAAGGAGCCGCCTCCTCCCGAAAAGCCTTGGAACGAAGTGGAGAGTGACGTCCAGCATTATGACGACGCGTCGTTCAAAGGGACGGTGCGGAAGAAGAAGCATGCGCTGATCATGTTCTATGCCCCCTGTAAGTTCCTAAAACTCACCCCCACTAAACTGATCGTCAGCTTCCAAACCACTTTATGCACTCTGTACCAGGGGTCACAAACACGCGGGTCGCATGTAGCGCGCGAGGGTGTTTTTTGCGGCCTGCGATGTTTTTTTGGGAATTTTTCAAATAATAGGCTTTTAGGTCATTTAGTTCTTCATCGGTGTTTAAAAGTGGTCAGCTAGCGAGCGAACAAGTAACCTAAACGGAAGTAGAGAAACCTAGAAATGATTAGCGCATAACTCATGAAGCCTTTCGCAGGAAATAGGATGTGGAAGTTGTTTCTAGCCAGGTTCAGGTACCGACATTTTTGCGTCAGAGTCATTATGCCGCCCTCGAGTCACTTATATAAGTCCTCATTTGGCCACGGGGCAATGTGAGCTTGGCACCCTGTGTCTATGCGATCTGTTTCGGAGCTACAAATGGCAGTTTCACACTCATGCCTTAAGTTTAAAAAATCTAAAAAGCAGGTAATTATTGTTTTATTTGCTCACCCCCCATGCTTGTTACGTGTCGCAGGGTGTGGTCATTGCAAGAAAGCAAAGCCCGAATTCCAGAATGCCGCATCAAAGTTCGCCGACGACAAGAAGGTTTGTCTGAATACAAACTTCCTGCTTCGTGTTTGGGACAATTAGTGAAAGTAGTTGATGACGGAATAAGTTGCTGTTGTGCACTGGTGTGTGACGGAATAGGTTGCTGTTGTGCACTGGTGTGTGACGGAATAAGTTGCTGTTGTGCACTGGTGTGTGACGGAATAAGTTGCTGTTGTGCACTGGTGTGTGTCGTGGAACCTGTGCCAAGATGGATGGTCGCTTTTAGTGGTCTATCAAAGGGGGTTGGACAAAGCTTGGGGTCAATATGGGTCTGTGTGGAACAGGGCTTCTTTCTCGCTGAGACATTTGGGTCATTTGTCCCGTAATAGTATTAAAACTCATTATAACAGGATTCACTGGTCTGCATGTTCTGACATTATGACGGAATTGATGTGAAAACGCCACTTATGAAATGTTTCAAACACATTTAGCTTCAAACATTTATCAGTACTCGGGACCAACACGCTTTGGTGACGAATCATCGAAAATTTAGCGCCAAGACAGTTGACTGACAAACAACTTGTTTTCGTGACTATTTCCTGAAAAGTGCATTTTGTGACGTGACAAAGCTGTTTTGTCGGCGAATTGTTATGGCACCCAGTAGTTACCTTGGCAACCGCTCGTCGGTAAATTTTTCCCGAAAAAGCGATTGCAGGAGTCCTGTGCAACCCGCGAGAGGAGTTTGCCAACTTCTAGTCCAGCAGCCAAATCCTGCCTATAGTTGTTGACAGATACATGATCAAAACTTCAAAAGCGCTTTGCTTGTCTTTAAATCAGGGGAACCTATTTACTATCACGAGCCGCATGAATTGTGGAATATCGCTAACAGGCCACAAAAATTAAATAATTTTGTCTTATAATTCCACTTTTATCTTGCGAAGGAAAACCAGGAGTCAAACTTACGTCAAAGAGCGAGAAAGGCGTCTCTTGGCTCACTGTCTACGTGTCTGCTTGCCACGGAGTGTCGTTTTGCCGCGATGTCGTACTCTAACTTGGGTGACGAATATTCTCATGCGGGCCATATAAAATGTTCACCCGGGCCGTATTTGGCCGTGGGCCACACATTCCCCACCCCTGTGCCTAAATGCTGCTTGAAGTTGTTGGCAGATTTGTGATCGAAATCGATTTGCTTGCATTCCGAACGAACCTAACATGCACCGCACCTTCTGTGTGACTCTCACAAAAAAACACAACTTTGACCCGAACGATCTGTCGCCAGGTGGCGTTCGGAGCAGTCGATTGCACAGTGAACCGGAACGTCTGCGACACATTTGACGTCAAAGGCTATCCGTCTTTTTATTACATGTCGTACGGCAAGAACGAAGTGAAGTATCAAGGAGGTCGAGAGGTGGGTTGGTCCGCAGTCGTGTAGTAATCTACCGTACGTTCACTTTCGTCCACCAGTCACGCTTCACCCCCTGTTCAGGGGGACTTGTCATCGCGACGGGCCTTCTCAGTGAATTAGGGCGTCGTTTTCGAAAACTCACGTAACTGGTTGAAAAATCATTTCCGTTTTAATTCTCAGTTTGCTTTATCACGTTTTGGTGAAATCGCGACAATTTCTGCACAAATTTAACTGAAAAATCTGTAAAAAGCTTTGCGACCCACAGGCGTACCCCGTCATGCTGTGCAGGCAATTACAACAAAATCGCGAAGAGGCATTATAAATAACCGTACAATATCAAATGGCACAAGGACTTGTAGACGCAACTGCCATCTTGTTCTTTTCTGTCCATGAGCAGGAAAATTTCTCGGTTTAAAAGGCGATCTGCTTGCGTAAGTGATCCAAGTTATCTGACCAAAGTCTCCTATACTGTAGCAAGTTATGCCTACCTAACGTGGTTGTGGATACGCAGGCCTGTTGGCAGGTTTCAAGGTTTTGGGGGGCAAAATACACTTTTAGGGGGGTACGGTTTTTGTTTTTATGATATGTTTAAAACATTTTTCTGGACACGAAAAATGTAAGGGTCACTGCCCCGAATCCCCCTCTGTGGATACGTCGCTTGTTTCATCATCATGCTTCTCATACCTTTGTTTTCGTTTACTTACCTCGTTGTTGAAATGCTGCTTAGTTGCGCTGCTCACTGTAGTGTCATAAACTGACAAGACTTTTGTTTGTTTTTATCCCGTGGGTGCTCTTCGGCAAACAACGGCCCGTTGTTTTGTCCTGCTCTGGTTGCGGAAACCCTTTGGCTGCGTCTTGACACGAAATCCGGTTCAAACCGCTTCTGACAGGAATCCGACTTCCTGAGCTTCATGTCAGAGAAAACCGGAGCTGTCAAGTCGGAGTTGTAACACATCGTAGCGTTAGCTCTGCTCACTCATTGGTGCGCAGCCATGCATGACCGCCCAGTGCCGTGACGAATAGCAATATCGTACGTTTTATGTTTGTTTTCTGTCGTAGTTGACCTTTCACCGAACTCTTTAACTGCCGCCACCGAAAAGCATTTCATTCACGGGCGTCGGAAAGGAAGACAGACCTTTTCCCCGTGGATTTCCAAATTTGACATTTTCCAATTAAATTTTTTGGCAAAAAAGGTTATTTTCTTAGTTTCGAATGGCTAAAATGAAATTTCACCATTTTTGTCGCCCCCTGGCAAAAATATTTTGGCTACTCCTGGAAAAATTATTTCTTATTGGCCCCCGTGGAACAAATTCTTCCGACGCCAGTGATCTCATTCGTATTTATTTCCGCGGCACATTAAGATTTGTTCCATCTTGCGTTAAAACGTTTTCCAAGAAAGCGGTGAAACTTGACTCTTGCTCCCGTTCATGCCTCGCACACAGTGCGTATATGAGCTGCCCGTTCGATAAATGAGGGGTAAAACCCATTGGCTGCCAAGAAACTACGGTCGGAGGGGGTCTTTGGTGGTTCTTTTGTCTCGTTCACTTCTGAGTCTCGCTGTCCAACCATTGTTTTTAAGCGTTGTTTTGACTTCGGTGGTTCCTAGACATTGTTCTTGTCGCATTCAGTGGTCAATGAAATACGGTGTGCCAGGTTTTGTCGACCTTGTAGAGTCTCGAAGCAGACCTCGCGTTTTCGTTAAACTTGACCTGATCGCTTGTATATTACTGGAAGTTACCGATGGTGCATTAAGTTAGAAACGCACGTTTCATAAAGATCGTTTCTCTGGTTGAAAGATCCTTCGCTTGTGAATCGTTGCTCTTTATTTTTAGTCGCTTTTTGCTTTCTAGATATATCGTGAAGCAATCCTTTTGCATTTTTTTACTTGCATTGTGATTTTTACGCGATAAATGAACTTGTCCGTTTGCCTCGAAACCTATGGTTTGTAAACAGTCCCCGGAAGCATTGCATCAGCATTCATCTCTTCTTTTACTACATTTTAATAGAATTGCTGCATACAGTTTGGTTCAACTCATCGTGACCGCGTTACCTACTTTTCTGGAAAATATAAAAACTGTTAAAGCGTGTAGGTAGATACGCCTTTAAATTCATATTTTGCTCTAATTTTGGTGGATTTAACGCGAAATGCTTTCTAGAAATTAAACTGGCCTTGTCACCGGTGCAGTTCTTGTAAATTAATCTCTCTTTTTTGCCACAATTCACGTCTAATTTCCTGGGCACGTGATCGAAAAATTGTGATGTCACAAAGAGCATTGACAAAAAACACATTCACAGGTCTTGATTCCCGTGGGCGTTTCTCCTGTCTGACTTTATTAGAAGTTTGAAAAACAACATGGAGAGCTTAAATCGAAAAAATCTGTTAACTGGCTTTCATCAAACTTTGCAAATGTCACGCGCACAACAAAATAGACTCGAAGCAGTCTGTGTTCCTGAAACATGTCGTCACCTCAAGGGTTAATTTCTACCTACCTAGTCGTAATAACAACTGTGCTGTTAAGCCGCCTGTACTGAGTGTAGACGAATGACTGATTTCAAATGGTCGAACGTTTTAATCTCAAAAGTTGGTCGGATTGCATTAAGCCTAACATGTTGTGAATGGGCATCGGCAACTTAAGCAAATAAAGCGAAAACGTACAGCAGATGGTGAAAGCGACCTTGTCTAAACGGGTGAACAGTCACTTTACGCATAGGTAACCCTCAGCTGCAAGGAAACGCTTAACCATTATCTGTTACTGGCTTCGTGTGCGGTCACTCATCATGACCAACATCTGACCCATTACATTGAGTACAGGATGCTTCCTCATGAACATTTAACAGTGCCTTGTTTCCGACTCGTCCATGTGCTTTTCAATGCATGCGTTCTGTAAAGGCAAGAAAAGAAATGTTGGGATTTCTTTGCTACTGTATTTAATATTATTGCTTTAGGAAATGAATGCAAGCCGCCCTGCTATCCACAGTCACTGACAAATCAATTGAAGCATATTTCTCGCCCAGCACTCCTCCCCCATGCTGTCGTGTTATTTACTCGTTGTTTCCTCAACATTGCCTAATAGTGGATCCTACGGATTTTACGCGCAGTACCTCTCTATACACTGCGCTCATCCCCAAAATACGTTTTTCGCATTGATTTTTACGTCACAGTAGCTAACACCAAGCTCCAGTGAAGCATGACGCTGCAACAGATATTTAGATATTGTTGTTTGTTTGGAGGAAGCAGGAGTGGCTTGTGGTGTGTGTGATCAAGTTTCGTCGCTTATTTCATATAAAGCTGCGAAAATTAGAGATCCAGTCCGTGTAAAAAAATCTTTAGTTTTGTGCTTTGCAGCGGAATGCGGATGATTGATGTAGTGTTTCTGATCAATCTTATTTTTGCGTCAAAGAAAAAGCTTTTGAGCGCGTGTTGCGACGAACCCTTAAACAATCGACTGGTGCGTCCCGACGTCTTTGTTTTCGTCAAGTGGGGGTTGTTGCGAGATTATCCGTCGCCGCGCGCCATTACAGCTTCCAGCACGAAATCGTGTTTTTCGTTGCATCAACGGGTGCGGGAGAAGTTGCGAATTTGCGATCATCAAGAAAGAAATCTACCGCTACAACAGTTGTTGTTAATGTGCCTTCAGTCTTTCGCTAGAATTTCTTTATTGGCATCGGATTTTTCGCGCCGAACCCGAAGTACGTTTATAGGGCAACCATATTTTCATCCCCAAACACGAGGAAAAGTGTTTGAGAAAATTATATCAACATCACAAAGGTCTTACCATGTGCTTCAATGCTTCTGCCTTTAGAATCGACGCATATTTCTTCAAGAATCAAGTTGCATGAAAATGTTCAAAATGCAAAAAGAGGACATTTGGGAATTTTGAAACGTCCTCCGAGGAGTCATTTTTTTCTCGTTAAAGAAATGTCCTTCGAAAGAGCAGATCTAATATTTCAAGCCACGCATTGCAAAGACAGATTTTTGCGGTTCCGCCTGTTCACAGTAAAATCACACGCTGACGTTTGGCAAAAACGCCTATTTAACCTTTAGGCCTCTTTAAATCATATTCATGAACTCGAACTTGAAGGAACCTTTCGGGTCATGAAAGCAAAGTAACGCTTGCAAAGTTTAAGCGTGAATAGCGTTTGATGATGAGCTTCTCCCCCAAAACGCGCGCAGGCTTATCGTAAGATCGGTGACGTTACGCACAATTGAGCGACGTCAGTCGGTCCCAGTGACGTAACGAGTGCCTTCAAGACGAGATGACAAGACTTCACTCTTCTCCCCCAAATAGGGTGGTCGGGTCACGTGACCCCATTTTCCCCCTCTCTCGATCTCCTTGGCACCAAAGAGCTTTTGTTTCTCCACAAACGGAAAATATATCTTCGAAAAGTTGTGAAAAAAAAATTTNTTAACAAAGAACTTAATATTTTCTTAAAAGCTGCGTTGATGACTTAGTCGTTTCTTTCANTGTTCCGTTTCTCGCTCAATTTGCCCGCTCATCGGCATGAGCGACTACAAGTCAATCTGTTCCCTTCATTTTAACTTCCGAATTCAGTAAAATTCTGATACCCCAGGCTCTTCGTGGAACTTCCGATGGCAGAACAGACAGCCGAAGATATATACATGCCTCTAATACCATATTGACAAACGTTTACTTTAACATTTCCGAGACGTAGAATCTGTTCTGTGTGAAGGATTTCCGGCGTAAATTGTGGCATGTTGATAGAATAAATTCGTTTTGCTTGATTTCTGTCTCGATCATTATCAAAGAGCAGGTCTGAAAGGCAGGTAGGGTTTAATGGAAAATCTAACAGCAAGAGATGAATTTTCCACTTGAACGTCGAACACTGCTGATCATGCACACCTCACTTTGTAAACCCATATATCGGCAAACGATCTACCCCACTTATGACGCCACCCACAAAAAAAACAAATTCCAAAACCTTCAGATTTTTTAGTCTGAACTAAAAGACTTGCAGCATCTTTAGAGGGTTTGAACAGCTCTCTAGCTCAATCGTCTGGCCAGTTATGGCAGTGCAAAGTAACGCAAGACACGTGGCTGACGCGGGATTTCAAGGAAATATCCCTGCAGGGAAGGTGTTAAAAATGTTGAGTTTGATCTGAACATGAACCCTTTCTGTGAACATGCCTAATCCCTAATTGCCGCTCAAAACTACACAGGATTTTTCATGAGACGAGAATGTGGGTAAAGTAGCACGATCGACAAAACACGCAATCTGTCCAGCATAACATTACACGTTATGTAGTGCAGCATTGCTGCTAGTAAAATTGTCAAATGGCGAAGTTTCACCAAATCGTTATTGCTACCTTGAACGTGTCCTTTTTGAGGCTAATTAATTACCGCTTGCTGCTAGAAGCAACCATGGCCGTACCAAAAGAATAAATCAATCGTTTTTAAAGTGAACAATTAGTTTTTTCGTATAATAATAAGAAAACAGCACATATGGTATTTGATCCCCTGCACTTACAAAAAATAGAAGCCTAAAAAAAACTTCTTGTTTAGCTTCAGCGCACTGAAGGACAAAACAAAGGTATCAGAACTGATGCTGTGTGGATATAAGAGTGCTATATGAACTAAAAAAGACAATTAGCTCCATTTTAACATACAGAATTATACTTTTTTCTCCGAAAGTTATTTATACAAAAGTCGACATAACATAGCAATTGCTTCCAACTTTATATAAACTGCACCGGGATTCAAGTTATAAATGATTGTTATAATGATGCAAAATCTAAATGCAGCTTTGTCTAAAACTTGTTTGCAGTGCAGGCATAGCTAAAATTACAATTAGCATCTTATGTCAATTCAAACTAGTTAACGATATTTCTTTTTAGCATCCACCCCAAACGAGGTTCAAACTTTTTCATTTTAATGAAAAAAGTANCATTAAAACAGATGTTCCTGATAAAGTTTTTTTTTTTATGGAAACCCTACAACAAATTAAATTATAGGTTTTGTACAGTGGGATTTTGGAGCGCATTCAAAAAATGGGTAGCAAAAAACATTAGCAAAACTAGATGTTTTTCACCACTCCCGTATTTATGCAATAACGTAATGTCTTGCCAAAACCATTTTTGTACAGCACAATAAACTTGCGTTAAAAAGTAAAAAGCAAAAAAAGTTTTTCCTATTTCTGCACATCGTGTATGTCGTGGCTTTTTCTTCTATGCCATGAAAATTTGCAAGCACTGTTTGCAAGCAAAATTTACAAGCACCTTTTCTGTACATGATCAAGCTCAATTAATGTTTATATGGTTACCGCATCAGAGCACTAAAGAAGTTAAAGACAAGGAGCGCCCCAATTGTGCCAAACCCCAACCGGACTGCTGGTTTTACATCAACAGCAAGCGTTGAAGCTTCGTGTTCGAAGCAGATTGTTTTTGATAAACTCGACATATCAACGAAAACTCGTCGCGAATACCAGATATCATGCACTGATCGCCGTTAGTAGCATATTTGGAAAATTATCAAATCACACACCGTTTTTGTACAGTACTTGCCTTTACGATGTCTTGAACGCTTCATTAGATAAAAGCGCCGGTATGCGTTTGGTGCAGAAACGCGTCTTGTGAACAGATTGCTTTTAATGTCAATATTTTTATAGACGGACAGTTTTCACAGAAATGTTTGAAGTGGACTTCTGTATTTATAGCCCACAGATTTCATACAATACATAGAAGACAAAGAAGAGGCATCAAACAGCACTGAAGATGTTGCGGAACCCAACGGCTTTTGGGAAAACGTTGGTCATTCCGAGCTTCTTCACAAACTAACCGGTAACTATTTTTGGTATCCATGAATGAAACAATTTGAGTGAATGATTTTTTCTGTTTACCTATTCTTGTAGACGAGACATGGAGCGATTTCGTTCATTCCCATCCAAGGGTTTTGGTCACCATCTACAGTCCAGACTGTCCCAATTGTCAGAACATTCGAAAGCCNCTCGCCGAGGCAGCGTACATGGCTGAAAACGAAAAGGCGATTTCTTTAATTTCTCAACTTTGTGTAACTTGAAAGTATGCATCTTTATAAATCTGCAATAAATGATGGAGTTAAAACCAAGACTAAAAATAAACGTACTTTAATCAATCACTTGCTTCAAACTGTTTATCATTTCTAATTTCTAAAGATTGCAATTTCGCTCTTGGTACACACATCAACAGCAGGTTTGAAAAGAGAATTGAACGTTTTTCTCTGCCAACAACTTCAGAAAATTTCTGCGCGATTCCTTCTGATGCCGACCTTGTTTGGCTTGTACCATCATACGTGTCTGAAACAGACTTATGCAATGTAGTCAACTCATGTTTTTAGTTGCCCGTTGTACTGGCGGTGATTGACAGCCAACAATATGAAGATCGAATCTATCGGATGTGGACACCCGACATGGGAGTGCCAACCTTATTTTGGTACGAAAGAGGTGTGAGAAGATTTGAATACACTAATTCTCGAGAAGCCAACGATTTATTGGAATTTTTGAGGAAGTGAGTTTGGCAAATTTTACATCACAAAAAACTATCTCTTGATGTTAAGCACAGACTTTTTCTCATTTAATCTTTCCTAGCTAGCTGCGCTAAATTCCTATAAAATTGCTATGAGTGCAGTTGCATGCGCCAAAAGGTTTCTTTTGTCAAACTTCAGAAAACAATTTTAAATGCGGAAACAACGAGGTCTACATGGCGGCAGAAGGGGGGGGGTTCATCGACACGAGGGGGAGTAGAAAAAAATATTTCAATTGAATAGCATGTGCCACGGCATAAAATGCTCGTAGGATCACATGATGGCTGGATTCAACAACTAGACCACTCATTACGTAACTGTGGCAAGGCCTATGGTGGGTGTTCATTGCAAAGAAATAAAACAATCTCTTTGCGACGCGTTACGAAAAGAAATGAAATGTGGATAAAAGGTTAATTTCTGTTGTACCCGCCACCTTAAATTTCGATCGCTTGTAGAGAATGAATGTTGGGATTGACTCACACAGAAAGTTTCACGCCGTTCCGTAAACTTGATGGAAGACGCACTTGCAATCGCCATGGGTGTCGGAAGGATTTTTTCCAGGGGGGGCTACAAGGGGATTTTTCCAAAATTTTTCCAGGGAGGGACAAAAGTGGTGAAATTTGGTTTTCTCATCCTAAATCAAGAAAATAACCCATTTTTGCTGAAATAACCAAAACCCGGGGGGGCAGGCCACCCCTGCCCCCCCTTTCCGACGCCCATGGCAATCGCGCAAAATCACGATGGGCAATCTTAACAACGTTTTACTGTAGAATAACAGAAACGCAGGTTGGGCGACAGTTCACCCACAACCGTTACGACCATTAGGCGTTACGGCAGTGCTCTTTACAGTGGGTCTGTCATTGACCTGTGGTGGAATTTCAGGCTCAGTGGATAAAAATGTGGCAATGTGGGTCTCTCATTCTCAAGTTCACAAACGGTACCCATGGTGAGTTGTCATGACCACAGGACCACTGTGACGTATAGGTTTTGTTGTTTGCTCTTGTACTTGAATAAATCATAGGCTGATCAGTTGAAACTAAATTGTAATCATTATTTTATGTGACATCAAAAGCAAACGTGCAGCTTACAGGAAGTCAGTCTACAACAGTGTTCCTTAACGGGGTCCCGGGAGCCCCCAGGGTCCCTGGCCAGTGAAAAAACTGGGCTTCCACAGAAGGAATCCCAAAATATTTTCTTTTAACCCTCAGATGCACATCAACGACCACCACTTTGACTAATGACGCAACCGCAGGCGAGGGGACCCCCAAGCTGATATCTGTAGGAATAGGGTCCCCGGGTTTGGCAAGGTAAACAACCACTGGTCCATAATAAATGCTATAGACTCTCGTATTTGCTTAAAACAAGAGGCAAACGAAATTAGATGAAAATTCTGAAAGCTTAGTTTGGAACTCTAGCGTTTTTAGGTTCAACGCAGCTAACCACAAAATAAGGGCAGTCGGATTTGTATGCACTGCCGTTCCGTTCTTCTCATTTTCCTTCCTTGAAAATAATGAAGCAATTTATCGCAGGGTATAACTATGCTTTTCTTTTTCCAAGTCCGAAAAAACCTAAAACTAAAGAAGTTTTTCCTGATTGGTCCATGGAAGAAACAGCTGAAGACATTTATCATCTCGACGATTCCGGTTTTGAAAGTTTTGCTGAAGATCAAGAAGATATGCTAGTTTTCTTCTACTCTCCAAGTAGGCCACTATTTTCAGAAAAATTTTTGAGTAATTTGTTTTTGTCAGTTGCCATTGCTGCAGGCCTCATAAATCAAACAGCCTCCAAAATCACCAAAAAAGTGTCTGTGCTTTGCTACTTCATATCGTAGCTTAATAAATTTTTTTCATTTACCTAAAGTAACCGTTGCTGCTGCGTTCCGTTGTTAGCTCATTGAAATCAGTAAAACTTTATAAACGAAGATAACGACTAACTTAATGAGTGATAATACAGTTATTCTGGCAATATCACATATTTTCACTGCAATTTACGAAATTTCCGTCGAATTTCAGGCAATGCAGATCCAATTTCCACAAAAACTTGGGCGCAGTCGGAACCAAAAATTGTGGTAATAACAGATTTGTCACAACAAACGGCTTTCGGCCCGTTAAAACCCGTACGCCTATTTATATTATCGTTTATACACTGCGACATGAAAACAAAATTTTACATCCTGCTCAGGAAACTTTACTATACGAGTTGGGAAATGAAGGGTCTGATGCAATCCTAAATTTGATTATGTTTTCTTGGGACATGCGACATCCTTTTTTTCCGGACCAAACTATTTTTGACTTCCCGACGTCCATTTTTAATCACTTTCACAACAAATCGTTTCTGCACAGCAAAGCACACATAACATATAAATTTTGTGCACTGTGCCCCAAAATAGCTGCTCTTTAGAGGGTCCTTTTCATTTGTGCGTGGAAAATGTCATGCGCGTTTTAGATCCGTTTTTCTTCATATCAAGTCACGGTGTTGGTATACTCTTTATGAAATCGATTTCCGATGTCGTATCTGTCACAAAACGTTTTGAAATTAAAATCAAATTGAAATTTGAAGGTAGTAGGGTAAACAAAATTTGCTACACATCAGGTAACCCTGGGTAGGAGAGTGCCCCAATTTTCTATTTATAGGCTTTCAGAGACATTTTGGTAGAATCTGATACCATTCAATTTGTCTCTGAAAATCAGGAAAAGTCATGAAAACACAGGTTTCTAACCTTTTGCTAAGTGTATGAAATCACCAAAAACATAAGCCCCTGGGTAGGGGTCTACCCAGTTATCCTGAGCGGGGTTAAAAGTTTACGTACATTTTCCATATACAGTTACGTAAAAAAGAAAATGCACTCAAATTGCAACATTTTTACCTTTCCAGGTTGCTCGTTATGTTATCAAACGCGCAAGATGTACGAGAATGCCTCAAAGATTCTCGACCAGAAAAATCCGGATGTAACTTTGGCCGCCGTCAACCTTGCCAAAGGTGTCAACGCTTATGCAAAATATTGTGGCGCGTTTACGCTGTAACCACTTTTATCGAGTTTTAAGTCTCTTGTGAAAATATAATTTAATATTATGCTGCTTACAAGGACGTTGTACATCACCTGGGCTCAACTGTCAGTCATGAACTTGCTATTCTGTTTGTGACGCCTATCGCAAATAAATGATGCTTTAATAATTGTAATTTAATGGTAACGTGAATATATTTCGTCTTCAAAGACGACTCTAAGGAATATAAAAAGCGTCGTAGGCAAATATTTTCCTCCAAAGTTTTGATAAAAGCAGGTGCTTGTTGGAAAACCCAGCAAACTACTGACTGGTGGCAAGCAAAGATATGCATTAGCATTTTTTAAAACCCAAGCTTATTTGTTGTTTAAATATTTCTTGGATCAGTGCACCATGAGCTTCAAAGCAAATTTACTCAACATTTTTTCAAAATTTGGTAAATATATTGGTGATTGGATTAGTTTTTTGAAAAGTGGTAGTTGGAACTTGCCAGTTGTTTTATCAAATTGCTTAAAGATGATAAACTCAGAACATTTTCACCGTTGGACTAGGTACATTTGTTTGCCCAATGTCATTATGTTTTTTTACCGCGTAAGCTGCTGCTATATGCGTTGTTGGATGAAAACGTTCGTTGTTGCGCAACCCTCACAAAGATTTTCCTCATTATTAAAGAATGGAGAAAGTACAACCCCTCTAAATTCTATATCTGCTACGACCGTGTTGCCTCACACTCAATTCTACTGCCTCTCATGTGCACTTGCAGGCAGGAAACTCAAAGAGAAGTTCGGCATCAACTCCTATCCTTACTTTGCCTACTTTCGGAAAGGAAAATTCAAATACCAGTACAACGGCCAGCCGCTTGTTGATGACATTGTTGCGTTCATGAAAAAGTAAGTAATCTGGTTAATAACCTCATCCTGGTTCTGTACAAAAACACTAAGCATGGGTTACGAGTATTCGGGCCCCTTTCAGCAACTACCGTAGAACTGTACGCATAAATGTTTCACCTTTGCATGTGTGGCGCAATCAGTTGGTTCCTGAACAGAAAGCAATTGCTTGAAACTTGACAAATTTCGTACAACGTACAAAACCGCTAGATTTACACCTTTCTACAAACAAAAGTTAGGAAAAAGTGACAAAAACACACCTTTACAAAAGTACTGATTGTAGACTAAAACGACTGTGCTGAAGTCATTTTCAAGTGACGAAAAAGAGTTGCCTCTGTGATGTGCATGACAAAAAATAACGGAATATTAAATTGTCAATCTACAGTACCCTCTCAACATCTCTGATAACGCCATCAGTTTTATTTTTTGCCGCCGCCTGATGGGAGTTCGACCATTTTGATTTCCAAAATCTTGTGCTTTGAACAGGAAAGCACAACCTCATAATACGAACAGAAAAGGTGTCGCAATGAGAAAAAAGTTATTTGACTTTCTTTTGTTGTCATTTAACCTTTTTTGGGTTCGGCTTGCCGTGTTGTGCGTATATTTGTGACCGTTTATTCCCATTAAAGAATGCATCGTACAACGGAATTCAGTGCAGCAGATTTCGATCTCTTTAAAATTGTCAAACTAATATACAGGCCACGTTTCATACCGAAGCCTCCTACTCTGGAGGATTGGGCGAATACACCCAGCAACGTTACTATTCTTTCAAAAAAGAATTTTCGAAAATTTATGAAGAAACACGATCAAGTTGTGGTCATGTTTTATGCGAAATGTGAGTTTGCATTTTGTGCATTTTAGCAGAGATTTTTAAATTACTTTCATAAAAGATCGATACTACCAGTTGCTTTTTCTACAAAAGATAACTTTTGCTTTTCTAAACGTATATGAACCAGCTCCCTAAAAAATACAAACTTCATTTAGGAGGGTTATTGCAACAAATCACGTAATTTATTGTTTGACATTAACCGTAGAAAGCACCAACCTCTTCGCGATTTAAGAAGCCAATGCTCCAACGCTGTTTATTGCTTGCAGCGGTCTTCTGTCAAACTTCGTAAAACAAATATTTGTTTATACCGCGCACCTTGTACATCAACAGCAGATAGCTCTACCAAATAGGGACTTAAATTCCGCAAATTTTTGTTTTTGCATTGCAAAGTATGGGTGGTAAAATTTTTTGCCTCATAAAAGGAAAGAAGTTGTATTTGGTAAAATAGGCCTGGCGTATAGATTTGCATTCATTTGTTCAGTATTCAATAATTTGGGAAAAGTAAATCCCATTTATAAACTTAGTTTCTTTCTGAAGCAACTCTAACAAATAATAATAACAAATATTGCCTTTATTGTCAAGTGCGTTTGAAAAACCATAACATTAATTTGCCCAACAAAACCACAAATTTGGCAGCCGTATGCCAGCCTTCTGGAATATACGTGGTAGTAAAGTAGACAACTCAAATTAGCTACTTTTTACAAAACGAAAACTTTCGTTGTTAAATACAAGTGTGTGGAGAAAAAAAATGTGATTTCTTGGATGGAACAATAATTAAAACAGGTTTAGACATATGTATAAAATGAAGCCTTTAATTTACAGTTTGTTCTCAGGGTGTGCTCACTGCAAACGTTTCAAGTCAGACTTCGTGAGAGCAGCAGATGTTCTGACAGCTAAAGGTTCAACAGCCAAGCTTGCAGCCGTCGACGGCGACCAAGCGAAGAAGCTAATGTCAAAATACAATGTGACCGGCTTCCCCACTTTGTTGTATTTCAAGTAAGATGGTGTTTGTTTTACAGTATATCAGTGAAGCCATGCACAAATTAAAATGTCACATCATTTTTTGATATCATCTATCAAGCCTGCGAAAGCATTTGTGAAATGTTGTGTCTGCGAAATGTTCCGTTTGCGATAATGTTCACGTGACATTCTACGGCTGTTCACGCAAGAAACACGCAGACGCAGCATTCTGTGTTTGAAATTAACTCATATCTAATTGTCTGCAGTTCAAGTTTCCGCTTCACTAAATTTTTAGCTCACATTTTGCGAGACCAGGCGCATAGGTGGCGCTAGCAAACAAACAGTATAGAACCAACTGAATTTTGAATTTTGGCAATAAAGAATTTACACTGATAGTCAAGGCAAAATTTGCAAGTTCTGAGAATTTTTATTATGTTCGTGTTAAAATAACATAACCTTAATTGTCGCTGCATTGGAAGGCATTTCATTTTTGTTTCTTCGTTACTTCTTTCATTCAAAACTTGGTTGTGAAGCAGTCTCTATTTATCAAAACCCTGCATAAGGTTTCACTTTCACTGATTTTTATAAGTCTTGTTAGAAACAAAATCTACTTAAACGCTATGATACACACTGTTACCATCATCAGTGAAACCAATATTTGATGTTGCAGAAATGGAAAATTTTTGCAAAATTACAAAGGGCAAAGGACGGGCGAAGCGCTTGTAAAGTTTCTGTCCAGGTATGGTATATTTCTCGGCATGCATGTTGGCTCTTTCAAAATAGTAACGTAACAATCAAAAAGAACAGTGAAATACCGAGTGTTCTTACGCATGGCATGATTTCTTGCATCGTGCATTGTGGATGTGAGAGAGAAAGATTTTCCACTTAGGCCACTATTTCAAGTGCAATGTGAAGGAAAGCATAATAGCAATAGTGTTGTAATGCAACCACCATAATTGTTTGTTTGTGCCTATTTTGCTCTAACTGAAAAAGTTCTCTTTCATCAGCGACATCAGTTTAAAAATAAATTGACATTGAACAGCAAACACGTTTTGCATAAATACCGATGAAAATTAGCTTTCGTGAAAATGTTTTCCCCAGATGTTAGCCAGTTATGCCAAATGCTGCTCGTGTTCCTACGACAACAGAGAACAGGCCTGAAGGCGCAACCTATAAACTACTGCAGAGCAAAAATTGTTTGTTAATTTCAGCAATTTTACACTGTCTTTAAAACTGAGTTATCAAGAAAAATGCTGAATTCTAGGGCTGATGATGAAGACAAAAATGACGCTGACGCTGATGGTATGTGCCAGATCGGTGAATGCGAACCAACACTCGATGATGACGAAGTAAGCGACGGTCGGCCAGCTCTAGTCGAGTTGCTGTCGCCAAGTAATTTTCCAGATGTCATATCCAGGTCCGAACAAATGCTAGTCATGTTCTATTCGCCCGGTGAGTCTATAACCATCAGCTATTTGGAGAAACGCGACCATGAAGCGTTACTACGCTTTCTTGCGCAGAAAGGTTATCAAGGAAGCAATACCATGTAACTAAAACCTCGGTGAAGAGAACAGTCATAAAATGAATATCTCGAAGGTGATTTTATGTTATTTCCCAGAAAATAAGTTTCGAAGGTGATTTTATGTTATTTCCCAGAAAATAAGAGTTTGTAAAGTGCAGGCTTGTCCATAGGAATGTCATTCCTATGGGAATCCCATGGGATGGGACAGCGCACATTTGTATTTCCCATGAGAATTTGATGACGTGCTGAATGAGCAGAGTGACTCAGAAATAGAGTGTCAGAATGATACTGAATTGTCATACTTAGACTATACTTTTGAATTTGAAAGTCAATACATCTTGTCGTTTTGCATGTCTCTTTGTACATGTAGTCCTATTTAGTAGATACTAAACCTAAACTTTCATAAATTTAATAATTTTAATTCAATTGTATTCCATATTAATATTATAATGGGAATCCCATGGGATGGGACAGGCATAAATTACTATGTGATGGAATGGGATGGGACAGACAAATATGTCCCATGGACAATCCTGGTAAAGTGCCTCTTGGGTTTGGTTGTCAGATCCTAAGCCTTTCACACAGTTCCGTCGCCATGGAGGGGCTTTTGGGGGCTTGAACCCCCCAACAAAGCTCTAAGCCCCCCAAATTCAATTATGAAGCACTATAAACCGGTGGAGTTTTTATCAAATTTCAGAATGTCAAGCTCACCTGAACAATCATAAAGCCCTTATTGAAGATTCCTGGCGACGGTTCTGTTTTCACACCAATATGCAGGACTCTCTGTTTTGCTCCATTCGTGAATGCCATCGAAAAAGTTCCTTCAAGTTTCAATGCCCATCACACGTTAAACATTGAAATTCGAGCAAAAGCACCCCCAATGGTATTAAGGTTCCAGCTATGAAAACACAATTGGCGACATCAAAACCGGGTCTTCCTTGGACTGCTACACAGTTGATAATTTCTTGGTGGTACTAAATGATTGCAACTTGTTGTTTTACCTAACAACTGAAAAGGTTTTTGGCGCTTTCAAAGTGTTTTTGGGAATTTCGTGAGGTCAATCGCCCATTTTCCTCCCCCCTGGTTGCGGGCTTGGCGCTACGTGTTTGTGAAAAGCTAATATCGGCGGCCTTCGCAGGTTGCGGAGCTTGCAAAGCGGCCAAAGAACCTTTTTTCCAAGCCGCTCTGGAGGCCAGCGAAGAATTGCCTGGAACAAAGTTGGCGCTCTGCAACGCTGCCAAGCACCAACGCTTTGCCGAGGAATACTCCATAAAAGTTTGTGAGGAACTTTCTATTGGGATCTTTCCCGCTCATTGCGATTGAAAGTCGTTCACTTATGTGATTTCTTTAGGGATATCCAACGTTTTGGTATTTTCGCGATGGTAAGAAGATGTTTCAGTACTACGGAGAAAGAAGTAAAAGGGCCTTCGTCAATTTTTTGGCAAAGTGAGACAAAGAAAACGTATTGGTTAATATTCTGCTTGCTTTAGCGCCAGTTTTCTTTTTTCCTGCTTGAACTGTGTTGTTGTTTACCCACAAGTCAAGCATCCGTACGTCTCGTTTTCAGTAGAGACAAACAGTGGTTCGAGCTGATTATTATTAAATGCCCTCAACAACTCAAATTAAACAACAGGCTTTTCTGTAACTGAGGATTGCCTACGATATTATAATTAAGATTGGATGTGCTGGTAAGGAGACCGCCTTCGCCATAAATTGCATAGAATTGCAATGCATTTACCTTCAAGTTTAAATACTTGATTTTGATGCCAATCTAAACTCGTTTAATTTAAATTAGACTTTAAATAACCTCCTGAATCAAAAAAGATATCCGATATGATAGTCAGTTGAAGGAAACATTTTCAGGTAAACCTCTTTTTCAGGCCTTAGTTTTATAAAATTTTCTCGCAATTCAAGAAGTTTGTTTTAAAGACATGATATATAGGAAAATTCACTGCCATTTGCTGCTTAGAAATGCTTCGTTAAGCAAAACACATACATTGCGTAGTCTGTAAGTCACGCCGAAAAATTGCAAATTAGCTTGACCTGACTGTTTTAGCACGCCTTGGATAAAGCAATGAATTGGGATTTACAAGACAATCGCTCACAAAAATTAAGATTGTAAATTAAACGTATTGTTCACACAGCACAGACTGTGTTCTTAGAGAAACAGAAAAATGTCAACATTTTTCAAACTTTACGAAAAACCTGCAGTCACGTTTATGAATGTTTATAATTCCAAGTGACCTTTTCATTGCGAATTTTTGACTATATTAATAGGTTGACTTAGGACATGTAACTAATTGCGGTGCTGTAGTTCTATCTGCTTCAAATTCATTGCTCACGTCATTAACCCAAGATATCTCGACATTCTTCAACTCTAAAACAGCATGAATTGCAAACCAAAGATTCCTGCATTCTTGGACTGCTAGTTTTGAACGTTATTGCAAAGAACAACCTCAGCTTCTGCCTATTTCAGCCCCAAAGAAGAAGCTGACCCGAGACCACGTGACTCAACGGTTCAATGGATCAGCGAGTCGAGTTTTGTCGAGCATTTGAATCGGGATAACTTTGACCGTTTCGTGAAGAAATATGATCATGTATTAGCGTTCTTCTACATTAACAGTAAGCGAGCTTGTTGTGTAGATGCACTAGAGCAGGGGAATAAAACGAAAAATTGAAGCTATGGCCCAAGATTTGTGATTTGAATACAAAAAACATGCTTACAGATTTAAAGCTTAAGAAAACCAACAACGCTTTCTCCGTTGTTTTCTGTCTTTTCACTTTCTTAAAACACTACAGTATAAAAGCAACAAAAGGTGAAATTTTTAAATGACCTTAACGTAAATACACCATGTGCAGTATGCACCCAATCAAATTTAGGTGAAAACCGTGCAACTTTTACCATCACCAGCTCAGTAAATTTTGGCAACGTTAAAACTATTCATTACAAATGCAAACTGTTGCTCTGTACCCTTTGGTCTCTAATGCTTTTGTAAATGTCTATGTTCAAAGTCTCTTGTTACATCAAAATGGCTCATCCTCGCTGCTCCTAACAGCTTTGGTTTGATCTTGCGTAGTCGACTCATGACAATCAAAAGAGAACGTGAGTAGGAAAAAAATAACAAACTTTTCTTTGTGTGCAGTGGTTTAGACACCCTGGAGAAAAACGGGGTTTAAGCTAACACTGGAAAAATAACAAAAACTTCTGCTTTCTTGCTTTGCATGGCCAACTACATGCCGGCATTTGGCGTGAGACATTTAACGCGTTTTGCAAATTTTGCCCTTTACAGTTTTCCGGAAGTGCTGCCACTTTAAACCATAGTGCCTACATATTGCAAAACCAATCAAAAGGATGAGATCCGTAACAAAAAGTTTATGCTCGTCTCTTGCAAAACCTAAAACAAAGGTCAAGGGTTTAAAACGATTGCGTCGTTACAAGTCTTACCTACAGGTGGGCATAAAAGTTTTATTATTAGTACCTTGCAGTTGACAAGACCTTACAATGCCAGACATTGGAAGAAGCTTAGGCAAAGCAGTTGACATTTCTTTCACTTTTGAAGGCCCAATTGTTGAAAAAGACTTTTAATGATTTTTAGCCTGCCAAGAAGAAAAATAAAAATGTTACAAAATGGGTAAACGGAATGATTTGGAACTTTTTTTGCTCAGTGTGCAAACTTTGTTTGGACGTGATCAAACCAGAGTACGTCAAAGCAGCTGATCGTCTTTTCAACAAGCGACTTCCGGGGAGGTTAGCGGCGATCAATGGGGATTGGGATAAACCACTTGTGAAGAAATACGGCGTGGAATCCTATCCAACCTTTCTGTACTTTCAGTGAGTGGGTTTCGTTCGCGCTCATGTGACGTGTACAAAACGACGATGTTTCTTGATCAAATCGAGTTTTAAAGCGCTCTGGAGCTTGTAAATGACATTGCTTCAAAGACGTTGGTATAAACATAAGCAATAAAAACTTCTGTTGGTGATATAACCATTGCATACCAGCGGTGATGTCATGGGGGGAAACCAGGGCCTCCGAGAAAAATTTTACTGGAGGGTACGAATACTGGTACAAGGCCCCCCTACCTTCTCGGGCCGTCGCAATAGCTTGTTTGTACAGTAATCAGCAGAGGCGGCTCGTCTAGACGGGCTGCCGGGCTGCAGCCCTCCCCGAAAAATGTAAGGCAAAAGATTCCGCCAAATGGCCAAACTCGCCATATGTTTGGATTTAGTTACGAAAATTTCACAACACAATCATTTTCGGTACTTCCGACACCATTTTTGCTCAACGTTTCGTTGGAATCCAACAAAACCAATGTTTCGCTGTTTTCCAACAACGCCGCTTAAGCGATGACGTTTTCAGCACACTTGCCGATGAATTTGGCGATTTCGGGGCTGTCTTCGGCACAGCCCTAAAGGAA
>JGI24158J21664_10002462_pt1 | contig 22473 bp, 13 predicted proteins | sample Ectturendosymbi3_FD_21664 | JGI IMG/M metagenome (IMG submission 21664)
CTCTTTTTCATGCAAACTGAAATAGTTTTGTAGTATCTTTTTTTAGTTACACTTTTACATTTTGTGCAATTCTTGATAAAAATTGCAGCAAAAAGTTCACGTAAAAATTGAAAAACTTGCAAAAAGTTGCAATATAAAATTCTTGGAAAAAGCTCAAAACATTGAACTACAGATATTTTGAGTGTTTTGGAAGCTGTAAAAAAAGTTGCAAAAACTTGCCCTACTTATAACCGTTAGAGTCTAGATAGTCAACAAACTTGGTTATTGAACAGTTTGGTGTATTTTGCTTCAAATCAAAGAGTCCTAATAGTATATGATCCAAAATGAATGGCAATAGTTACTGCAGTAAGTGTTTGTAGAGGCAGTGATGATGTCAATATTGAGTTACTTTCAAAGCACTGGAAAAATTTTGTTCACCAGGACATGTTTTTCACTTCTGCAAAATCAGTGTAATTATTTGATGTGTTTTGGGCATTGTACACATTAATTATAGTAATTCAATATGCATCATCAATTTATCTGCTATAGTGGGTGTAAAGTTCTATTGTTTTTAGTCAGTAATATATTCACAGTGTGCAGCAAGATTCACAAATCAATACTGTCATGATCTAATTATATGGTTTCTTTTTATTGCATGCTAATTGTTGTTGTCAAACTGATCAAATTGTTGTGGCAAAACTTGTCTTCTTGTATCATTTGGGATTCAGACCAGGCTTGGACTAACAAAAATAAATTCTTTCTGATGTTAGCACCCTTATCATGATATATATCAGAGTTTTATTTTTTTGCTGTATTTCTAATACGTTTGCTGCTGGCGTACAAATATACTGTACCTAAAAGTCAGCCTAAATCAAGCAGTTCTCACATGTCTTAGCGACGGCATAACTCCTCCACCAAATGTGCTAGAGAGCTGTTCAAACCCTTAAAAGACTTGGCAAGTCTTCGAAAAAAAAATTTTTGGTTTTGGGTTTCGGGATTTTTGTGAGTGATGTCATAAGTGGGGTAGGTTTTTTGCCATCATGGTTCATGTTACCTGGACTAGGGCCCAACTGATACACAGAAGTGTTTTGCTAAAGTTCTCATTGGAAACTAGGCTAGAATCCGAGTCTTTTGAGCCTTTGACTTTCTGATGTTTCTGGTTCAAAAGTTGTGATCTAGAAACAACAAATTAATTATTATCTAATTAAGTGGATTAATTATTTATTTTGTTGTTTTTAGGTCATACGTTTTTAACTCAAAAACCTGGCAGCAAGTCAACCAAAGTCTCAAAAGACTCAGATTGTAGTCTAGTTTCCAATAAAAACTTGAGCAAAATACTACCATCTAGTGGTTGGGCCCAGGAGCAGATGAAGTGGACCAAAAAGGCCTAAAACTACTCTACTTATGACATCACTCACAAAAAATATGAAACCCAAACCCCCAAATTTTTTTTGTATTGCCGACTCTTAAGATTTGCATGCCAAGTCTGTTAAGGGTTTGAACAGCTCTCTAGCATAATCGGCAGAGGAGTTATACTGAAATGCCATTTATTTTTGTCATCAAATTATGTTAAACACTATATTTAAAGGGCGATCAAGCAAGTCTCATGCAGTATTTAGAAGAATTTACTGCAGCTTATGGAGAATCAACTGAGGTTAGTATTCAAAAGTATTGATAAGTTTAATTTGATGCTTCCTGGTTGCTTGGCATGCTTGTTATATTTTAACTAGTGAGTTTCAAAATATTCCCATTTTCATTTTTGATATTATCAATGTGTGTCGTGGAGGCTAGGTAGTTGACACAATTAGCCTGTTTTACACATAGAAGTACATCTAATTTTCTGCATAGTGGGTGAAAAATTCTTATAATTGTGTTTGTCATCCAGTTAGGCTGCTTTTTTAATGTTGCAACCCAATTTACTGAAGTTAATGCTGTTTGCCTTTCTATGAACAGCAGTAATAATGTAGAACATGAAACACTTAATTTTGTTCAATTCAAATGTAACCAGAATGAGCTTAACTAACTGCAAAAAATGACATGGATGTGGACTGAAATAACTAACCTTGCAGATTTAGAAGTAAGAACTATTAGAATGCCACACTTTGAAAGTATAGACTGGTATAGAATGAAATCTTAATTCCATGGAACATGTAGGGTGTTGACTGTGTACAGTACTTATAGAAAATATTTTTGATTCAAACTAACAGATATATTACAGCTTTTCACTATTCTATGCATATAAGTCATACTTTTGCTGAAGCTGAACTAATGAAAACCGTGTTGCATAATTAATTTTCGCAGTATGATGTCTGGTAGAAACTAGAAAGCAAGACCCCATTTAATTAAAGTTTGATAGAATTGTCGCAGCTGGTAAGCATGTTTGCAGGGCAAAATGCAGAACGTCTGGAACAGAGCTGCAGGGAATTGTGGCATGTATGAAACTGCATTTTAGTCAGTGCAAGCCTGTGCAAGAAGAAACTAAAGATGGACATCAGAAGTGCAGATATGAATGATTCTGAGTCAGCAGAAGTGTCAAGTTCCTAATAATGCACAGCTTCCCTTACCAGGGATGAAGCAATACCAATGTTGAAGAAACAGTCTAGATCTGGTGGTAAGATGGATGCATCTGTGACATGAACACCCAAAGCAGATATAGAAGCAATGGATCAGCAGATAACTCACTTTTAAATGGCACCAACACGCTCATTTCTGCAGCCGTCCAGAATTTGTAAAATTTATTCAATGGTTAAGACCAGGCTACAAATCCTCTAAATATATTCCAGGTCTCTCCTGCCTGGTGCCATAAGTGCTTGCACCCACCTCATTGATCCTGTCATCAACAACGTCTTGTGAACTGTGACTGGATGCCTACATCCCATACCAGCAGACAATCGTCCTATCCTAGCAGGCATTCAACCTGCTGAGCTTTGTCACAGAGGAGCCACACTGTCTCTAGCATGCCATTCCTTAGTGCTTCCGCTCCATTTGGCTCTCACCAGTTCACTGGGTGGGAACGCATGGAATCTTTATTGAGACACCCATTTGTACCTGCTGCACCACAACTCATCAGTTCATCTGATGACAACAGGAGAAGTACAGCACTCTGGATCGCAGATGGAATGCAGAGTAGTTGGAGAGCAATACGAGACTCTGTACTTTTACTCCTGACAACACCCAGCTACCCACCATCCTGAGATGGCCCTGCTGAGAACAGCATGAGTCTGGCTTAACTGCCTCCTCACTGGTGTTGGATGTTTCTGCTCCTGCTTACGCAAATGGGTTATGGCCCATTCTACGGCTTGTAATTGTGGCACAGAGGAACAGACCATTGGCCATGCTGTCCTTCACTATTCAATCCATCAACCTCCCCATGGAGTGCATGACCTGATGGTTCTGGATGATTAGACAATCAAAGAGCTGCTCAACACCTGCTCAGATCTAGTGCGGCCCAGCAGTGAATATGAACTCATTGAAATGATGAAAAAGATTGCTGCAAATGTACTGGATGAAATCTGTGCATTTGCTGTCACGATGTCAAAACAATTACGAGGAACAACCATTTCTTTGTCCTTGGATGGATGGAGTAATGTTCATGATGAACCAATTTTGTGTATACCTGCTACAACTTCTGATGGTTGTTCATACCTAATAGACATGATTGACTAATCTGGACACAGTCATGATGTGGACTACCTGTTCGAAGTTGCTGATAATGCAATTGCTTTTGTGAACAACAATTTAGCTGTAACATTGGAAGCTTTATTACAGACAATACTTCAAATATGGCCAAGCTGAGAAAAGAAATTATGAACAATGAAATGGATGTTATGATCTATGGATATTCAGCCCATTTGTTAAATTTTTAACCCTAGGACTACCATAAGGGTCAATTGACCCTTTTGCGATTTTCTTTTCAAATTTTAAGAAAAAGGTTTGCAGCTAGGAACCTCAAATGTTGTGACTTTTATTATTTTTGTGTCTTGAGCAAACCACAAATTCGACAACATATTATTTTCAAAACCAGTGTTTCACGATGGGAAAACGGTTAATTACCACACTGGTCAATTGACCCCTAAGCTGAGAATGTTGAGCTATCCAATTACATTTCGAAACATTTGCACACAGGGCCAGAACACGTTCCACACACACACACTTTGAACAGTTGCAACATTTCATTCTTGTTTTGTTTGACTGGCTTATCTGGAATTTAATTCTTTTATCGAGTGCCATGCCTCAGCAGCTCCTTGAATGCGTTTCAGCTGCAATGCATGGGATCTCTACATGCCTTGCAGTTTCTCTCTGGTGAGCACAGCTTTTCTGCCAGTTTGACAATATAATCTACAGTACTTGAGCAAACTAGAGCAGAACTTTGGCCAAACAATATCACAGAAACCGCAAACCTGCATTTGAGATAAACAGCTATATAATCCCTGTGAAAAACAGCTACAAGGCGACTATCGAGCGCTCAACTATGAGAGATTCCACATACTTGCACACTACCTCTTGTGGAAAGTTGCTGGATGTCTTCGAGAAGCCTCCTGAACAAGGTGATACACAAACCTGAATTCTTGCTTCATGTATTTGGTGATAACCTCCTTGTCTTCACGTACTTTTTGGTGTTCACAAGCTAAGTGACGGTAAGTACTCCACAATGGAGGACCCGTCTTCCCTAACTTTTGGACATAGGGGGACAAAACCTAGAATGTTTTGTGGTGTCAATATAGTTGTATAAATTTCACTGCCAAGATTTTCCCAAGGAATTTTTTAAGTCTGTTGATGCAAGGTGCCGTATGTTTGGCAAAGTTTGAATACTATCCCGATGTACATGACAAAAAACAGTGTGATTTAGGCGTGCTTTTTGGGTCATTGTGCCAGTCAATGGAATCTCAGAGACATGTTTCTGAGTTGAAATTGCATTGTGTTGCTGCCAGTTGTTTGAATCTCAGAGATACATGTTCACAAATTCTACTTTTTAATGTAACGTTTGTTTTTTGAAGAATAATTGAAGTGTGTTCTTTGTTTTATGTACTTTTTCAAGAACACTTCAAGCGCTAATACTGTAGTTTTGTGTAGCCTACTTGATAAAGACGCAAATCAAATACCTAGTTATCATTGTTAGGTACCAGAACAGCACTCTCAACAACTGCCATAACACCAGGGACGTACCCAGTGGGGTAGTGGGGTCAAAATATATCATCTCCATAATTTGTCAATTTTACAAAAAGGTTGTACTATGGTTGAGTGAACATGGTGACGTCATCGAAACGCAACCAAGAGTATTATATTTGTATGATATGCACACTAACATGCTTATCACACAACGTTTGTTCCTCCAAAGGTTTCTAGCAAACTCGGCCCCTGCCGCAGTATAATGTTTGAGCAGTTTGCATCCTCAATTTCACCAGGCCGCGAAATCATACAAGAGCATTGCCACTGCGCATGTGCAAAACAAGCAGCGAACTCATTGTGACGTCACCACAGACAAAAGTCACACTTCAAAATTCATTTATATGAAACAGATGCGATAACTAGTGCGCTGTGTGCGAAGAACCCACTCATATTCAACGCAGGGGTCAATTGACCCTATTGGTAATTATTGAAGAAAAAAATCTTGGTAGTCCTAGGGTTAACCCATGACACAAAGATTAAAGGTGTGGAGAACAACATTGTTCAGATAGTTAAATGCTTCAGAAATCACGTCTACCATCTTCTTGGCTGAAACATGCTGGGAGCAAAGCTCTGGTTTTGCCACAAGATGTTCAATGGAACACCTTGACAGATTGCCTCGAAACATATTTGAAAACTGGACAATTCTTTTTCAAATCTGTTAAGAACATCGGTGTGAAATTGAAAGCACCATTTATAGCAACAGTAAGGTGCAAAACATTCAGATCAAAATGCTAGCAGATGACTACCTTCTGCTTCTAACGGCAATTGTCATTGCAGTGGACCTTACTAAAAGCTTGATACCAAAACCAAAAGCTTGGATGCTTGATAAGTGAAGTGGTTAACGTATGGAAAATGTTTGAAAGAGAAGAAGACAGTTGAGCACTCTCCCACTACTTTATGGTAAGGTTAATGATTGCATGAAGAAGCCCTCACTCCAGCACATCTTTTGGCCACCATCTTAGATCCTTGATTTAGAGGTGAAAAACTCCCTTCAAGAGAAGTTGATCTGGCAATGGAATTAGCTGAACATATTAGCCCTAAAGTTTTGTGTGATGTTGTAAATTAGCAAGCTGAAGCAGATCCTTTTCAATCATACATGTGCAATCATGATGTTCTTACAATAGTTACACCTCTAGCATGGTGAAAATCACAAGCAGATAGAATTACTGATGAAAGTAATTGCACAACTCCTTGGTGCAAAAGCTTCTAGCACTGCTGTGGAGTGAGTAGTTTCCACTGGACTTGTCCATCAAAAGACCTGCAATCGAGTTTGCACTGAAAAACTGACAAGCTTGTATTTATTTACAAGCTTCTTAACATTTCATGAGTGTCAATGAATTTGCTAAACCGATGGTTTGAGTATTGTTATTTCAATAAATATTTTGTATTCCGGCAGGGTTACCAAGTCTAAACATACCTTTCAAGCTAGACAAATTGTGAAATTCCGCTTGAATAGGCCGCTAGACCAATTATCTGCTAGAATTTAGTGGATTTAGGCTTCCAGATCAATTATTTTGCAGCTAGACAAGATTAAAATCCGTTAGATCTAGTGGAAAATTCGTTAAATTGGCAACCTTGTTTAACTGGCCTTATGAACTGATTTGCATTAAGTAATATTGCATAAGTGCATAGAATGTTAGTAATATTGCGTAAGTGCAAAGTTAAGAAATTTCCAGTTGCTGTCCTTGAAGTTAACAAATAACAAGGATTAGGTGACCAGCCCCCTACACATTGAATCAAAAAATTATAAATGCAAAAGAAATCCGATTTAAATAACAAATTGATTTGAATCGGAAAATACGATTTTTTTAATAAAAAAAAATTAAGATCTTTATTAAACCTGCAGTGCACAATGTGTTCCTTGTTAACACACTGCACGATGTGTTTCTTGTTAGTGCCATGTGTGCTAAAGTTCTACTCGGATGCATGTGGCTGTGAACACGTTAAACACGTCTTGGAAAGTATATTTTTTTTCAGGTTTCACAACATAATGTTAATTGTGTGTCTGTGAATCGATCTGGAACTTTAACTGTTTCCATTTCTATTTGTATTAATTGTCATGAAATGATGTTGTAGTGAGAACGTGGTTTGGGTTCATTGTTGTGCATTCGGCCATTGGTGATGAATAAGTTGTTATATGGAGCATAATGCATTTTATATATTTCAGGAAGAAAGCTCTCACAACCAAGCAAACAATGTAACAGTTACACCAGATCATTTTCCAAACTCATTTTTAAAGGTGTGAAGCTAATGATAGTTGTTGATAAATTTTTACTTTAAAGATATTGTTAGAGAAATGGTCTAGCACATTTTTCAGCATCTTTCATATTCCTCACAGTTGGGTGCGCGTTACGTGGTTAACGCAAACATTGTTGCCTATTGTTGGGCAACAAAAGCAATCTTTTCAGTTTGAAAAATTCTGTTCTTGTTTGCAGGTTATTTTAAATAAACTTATGGCTTTGCAAGACAAGGGATCTGACATGTCCATAGTTGATGTGAGATTAGCGACTTATTTAGTGCAAACTCTTATAATCGTATGCAGGTGAGTGCGGTCAGAAAGTCGTGTTTGCTTTTGCTTTGGGATTTTGTTTGCTCCAAATTCACTCGATTCGAGTAAAACCACAGAATTACCCCAAAATGAAAACTTCTCTGCCAAGTGTTCTGCTTCCTTAGCTTTCTCGGTTTTATTTGTGTTTAAGCGCTAATCCGCATTTGGCGCAACTGTATAATGCTTTGTCGTTGTGCACCGTACCCTGTTGTGTACTTATAATGCTTTCAGGTGATTAAAATGGTAGTACTTTCATTTCCTGTAGAGTAAATCATCATGATTTCGACATTTCATCATCTTCCCTGATCGGCTATGTCATCAGCATTGCGTCCCAAGTTGTATCTATGGTATGTGGTTGTAAAATTGCGCAGATGTACACGAAAACTTAAACTATCAAATCATCTTTTTTGTTGGTTTTTATAGAAATTGTACAGTGTGTTTATACAGTATTTGCCTTAGCTGTGAGCAGTCTTTTTAATACAAGTCAGAATCGAATGGCTACTTTTATGGTGCGTAACGTTGTCAACCTCGCAAACATTGTGCAATAATTCCCTGATCATCTGCCTGCATGAATATCATTCGTTTATTATTTGTGCACACAGCTCGACAACAAAAAAGACACCTCAGTGAGAGATAGAAAGATTCTGGAAACGTTTGTTCAAAGGACGCTGCAATTGGTGGAGAGGCTTTATGATCCAGACTTTCTTTGGAGGAAGATCGTTGAGGGGTAAGAGCATAAAGGGCAGTCTGTTCCTTTTTACCTTCAAGAATCTCTGTTTAGATGAGGGTTCGTTCTGCTTTAAAAAAATGATTAAAGCAGGAATACACGCATGTTGTCTCTATAATTCTTTTCCTTCATAAGTTGTTCTTTTCCGATGGGAGCTGTAACTATCAAAATTAACTTGACGATTGTGAAAAGATGAGTAAATTGCTTCGACGTTTGCTACTGTTAGAAAGGAAGCAAAATAAAATTTGAATACGTACATTTTACCTCCCAGTTCGGGTGCCACAAGATGTATGCGGAGACCCATCTCCCCTGAATCCGCACCATGGGCCATGCAGGCATTGTCACAGCAAATGCCGTATTGGTAACAAGTCAGTGTTAGCAGCGCGGTTTCTTTTGCACCCATTTGTTTTTGCCGAGCTGGAGGCATTGAAGAAGCACCGCATCAAAAATCTTCGTTATGACCCCGTGGGGTTATCGAACCCAGTGTACCAACGCTGTCAGTTGCCACTGTATCACTCAAGCGGCCCTCCGCTAATGTTGCATTACAAAAGAATATCAGGAATATATAGTTGGCCAAGCAGTGTGTCTTAGTGCAGTGACGATCAATTACTTATTATTTGTCACTAGGAAAATGCTTGTTGGATTTGTGGATTCGCGAACTACAATCCATGATCTGGTTTGATAAATGTAGGTTGGTATCAACCAGTGTCCATTTGATTTTAGGTTGTGCTCATCTGCGACAGTCGTATCGATTTAATTGCGCGGTACACTATTTAATACGTTGATTTCTTCATATTTTAAATACTTTTGTTTTTTGACTTAACTTTTGAATTTTGTTAAGGATCGACAAAAATAGACCTGTGCGTTGCCCCATGATCGTTCGTTGTAATAGTCGGTATCCTGTCCTACTTAATGGACCATGAATCACTGGTGGCACGAGCTCAGTATTTCCAAACTGAATTGCTTATTACAGTAGACGCAATTTCAGCTCCTACATTTGCAAAGAATTACCTCAAAATGCGTTAAAGATTTTCCACCCATGCAGTTACTTGTTCCACCGTAACCCAACAGGCTGCTTTCTATTGTTTCTTCACTTTAGCGTCAATTCGTGTTCATGAATTTAATTGTCGCCATTTACCAAACACGTAGTGTCCCTGGGTCTGTGTCGGTTGTTTGTTTAGAAATGAATGATCATCGGATGCTTGAGCATTTCTGACAACGTTATGTCTCCTGTGTTTCTGAATCTTACCATAAGATTGTCTTGTCAGTGGACAGAACGGTTCCTGTGTCTAAGATAAAATTAAGAAAGCATGTGTCAGGTTATAACTACTTTCTAATTATTTTAAGCAGGCTGGATGCAATCGCACCGTCGTCGAAAGATGTTGCGTTGATTAACGCAGAAGTTATTCCTTTCTTCTATGGTAAGAGATTGGAAAATGTGATCACTTTTATAAGCAGGTGGCTGTTGTTTAGGTGTTGAGCAATTTACAACCTCCCACATATGGCTTACCGTGCTGTGTGAAGTGTGAAACAAAATCGGTCATTTGGAGCAGGGCGCAACACAATGTTGAACCGGGGTCGAAGTAGAATTATCTCCGATTCCTGTGCGTCACCACGTCAGCGTAAAATGATGAAAACTACATTATTTGTTAAGAGCTCTGTTTGTGCATATCTTTGTGAAACAGAAATCTATAAACTTTTTTCTGTTCACGCAATATAAGATACTTTCGTGAACTCTTGAGACCCCTAGAATAAATTTTTTACAACTCCCTGTCCAAAGAGCATTTGCACTGGCGAAACTCGCGTGCGTGTGCATAGATTATTGGCAAAAAGTAATTTGCTCGTTGGTTGCAAACAGCGTGACCAAACCGTCGTTGTGTGTTTATTTTAGGACAACGTAACCTGAAATTTCGATAAAGCACGATTGCGTTTGTCATACAGAAAATTTATTATTTCAAGTGCTGGTTGCATTTTGCTGGTACGCGGTTATGCAATTCGACCTCCGTTTTACAGAGACCTTGCAGATGCACACGAGAGTGCTGAACAGCAGAACACAGCAGAGACTTTTGCACATGTTCGGTTCCATCTTGTGCGGCTCACAGCGAAACGCTCTTCTTGCCACTTCGTCAACTACATTGGAGATCTTGCTAAAGTGAGTCGTTGCGTGCATTTCCATGTGTGCGTTTTAGTGCAGAAACGACACTTGTCAGTGAAATATTAAGTAGAAGCTGCTCTTCATGTAACTTCGAAACGAAGCTTCAACCTCTTTAGCCCAAGTGTCTACTTACATTGTCAGTGGTCACGTTAACTAGAATGTTTACTGTTAGATGTTAACTCGAACCGCGAGACAGTGCGTAACTTGACGGAGTTGCTTAGAGCGTTTATTTAGGCCGTGTACTAATATCAGATAGACTGGGGTGTGCTAGCGTATTTCTAGTACCAGGTAAACTACGTCACAGTTTTCTCCAACGTTGTCGACGTGTTCACGCGCTTCTGGTGTTTCGCCAGAAATTATGAGTCATGACACGCTTTCGAAACAGTTTTAATTATGCGACCGTTGTTTCGTTGTTTGCTTCATGCAACCCTGCGAAGCATTCACGAATTTCTGTCGTTCTTGTTTTTTTTCGAACGACGTAACCAAAAACTGCGCAGGTGACTGGTGGGTGCAAAAACAGCCGTTGCTCCGAAGGTTGAAAGCGACTGCATGACATGAACTGTGTGGATCGTGGGTTCAAATGCACCAGTGCGGCATGCTGCTGCTGTTGACCACTTCACATGTGTCGCCGTAGATTCCTGTCGCAGTACATGGGTTTAAACGAGGCGGGCGAAAGTCTGAACCACAGCGAGACTCCGCAGTCGATTGATGAGGAACATGCTCTTCCCGTCGATCCCCAAGACAAGAATGATGTTGAAAACGCCCGTCTTGTCCTGCGGTTGCTGATAAAGATGGTCCACGTCCTGCATAACTCTGGACCGGATCAAGTTTGTTGCTGTGTCTTTATTCTGTATAGCAAATCTGTTTCTTATCGGTCATTTGTCGGTCATAACAGGGTTGCTGAGTCGGAGGTAAAATATGCGATTCCGATTCCAACTCCGACCTTTCCAAAATTTCCGACTCCGACTTTCCAAAATTTTCGACTCCGACCTTTCCAGAATTTCCGACTCCGGCTCCTTAACGTAAAGGGAATCAAATTTGCCAAATGTTAAAATCAATGGAAATCGTGGTGACTCCGGTTCCGACTCCGCAAACCTAGGTCATAGACCGAATTTTTTGAAATGACCGACAAAAATTAAGTCACTTTGGTAAAAAAATGTCCGAAAGCTAAAGAGAGCAAAGTTTTTAAGCAATTTCGGACAAATGACCGAAATCTCTCAGCGAAAAAAAAAAACAGTAAGAAACTCTATCAAGCTTGTGTGTTGGCACTCTTCAGTTGTTTCTGATGTGCTTTGATCTGAAGAAACGAGCGTGGAGTGCTTCTGTGTTTCGCTGTGCCCACTATTTCGCTCGCGCGCGGTTCGGTTCAAAACATTTTTGACCAACAAGCTCGGATCGCGTGAGGACCAAGCATTTAATTATGCTTTGGTCACGAAAAGCTTTCCACATGTTCGAAGAGCTGAAGTCTGAAAAACACGATGGTTTCATATTTGAAGAAAGTGTTCTTGAAGTTTAAGGGCTTAGCATTAAATTCCCAGATTCATGCGGATCGTGATCATAAATATGTGTCGGAACCTCTTTTCCTGTGCGGCTTAAACGTTTTCACGTTTTTCTCTTTTAACGATTCGTTTCTTCAACAGTGCCAACTTGACGTGAAGAAAGTTCTTGGGGAGTACTTCAAACTGCTTTCAAAAGCTAAAAACAACCCTGACATGCTAGTTTTGATGATCAGTAAGTGTGACGCTGTTGTAGTTTCTACTCTGAAGATCGATTTTTCAATTGTGTGTTTGTGAAATTTTTGCAGCACGGTTAATTGTTTTGCGGATTTACAGAGTTGCACGGACGAGATCACTGAAAATTTTCAAAAATGTGTTAAATGGCCCGGGTAATTGCCACAATGGCACCGTAAAATCTTTTTGTAAATGTATGCTGCCGCAGCGGTCTTTTGTCTTACCCGCGTCGTCATCTGTGCTTAGATCAAATTTCTGAATGCTATTTTTCTGAAAAGTGCAGGTATGGTGGCCGAATGCTGTTAGAATACGAGCAGGATACTAATCGATAAACTTTAGGTCGCTGTGTGTGCGAACAAACACAACGAGCTGTGGATTGGAAAGCTGTGTTAGGCCCCGTTTCACATCCCCTGTTTTTACTTGACGGTTGAAACATGTCAATCTTACTTGGCAGGTCATCACATGATGCTGGTTTTGACTTGAAAATCTTTGTTTTTACGTGTATGTAGGTAGTTCGCTAACGTTATTTGCCCCAGGAAAACTGTCGCTTGGTTTTTATTATATGTGTGTTGCTGACCGTGCAAAGATGTGTTCTCGTCTCCTTGTAGGTCTTATACCAGAATTCTTGCGCACCTTCGACCGACCCGCTCTTCAAATGATGCTGCTCCAGCACGGCTGCCTTTCTCATCTCAAGGAAGTTTTGCGCAACTTTCGATCACGTGAGTCGTGTCCGAATGGAGAAAGTTTACGAAAAGGACTGCCTGATGGAATTAAGTGCTTGATATTGTATTTTGTTCAACCGGTGCACAGTCACCCGCAGAAGGTTTAAATTTTTTTCTACCCGATACTCATGCTTGATGAAGGCAGCGGCGTTGTGGGAACTGGGTGACCTTGGCAGTCCGGAGTTAAATGCTGAAAAACATTTTCTGCAATTTCCAATCAGTGGTACTGCGTTTGTGTGCCACACTCACTCATCTTTTTCCGGACCGAAGTTGCTGTCACAGCTTGATAGAAAGTTTGCCACTTAACGCCTGTTCGCTTGTGAAGCACACATTTGTTTACTCTTCAGCATAAATCTAAAAGAACCGCATGTACAGTGTATGTTGTTACGCGTGATATTGCGTTGGATTCGATTGTTGTCATGGCACTGGCAGGCTGTGGATCGTCGGCGACACAAGCGAGCGACAAGTTTGCTGTTCAGTTCGTCACAATCGTCAAGTCACTCGTGGCTGGCTCCATGAGTGCAAAGGTGAAATTTTCATGCGTTGACGTGTTCCGCTTCACTGCGTGCATGCCGTTTGCTCGTTTCCACTTGTACATGGAATGCCTACGTTGAGGTCAAGGACTTATTGTTATCAGCGCGACAAACAGCAACGCAATACACGCAGGTGTTGCCGAAAGTGGACGTGTTTTTGCAAATGCTGCTGGAAGATTTATCTCTGCAAGCGCAAACTAACTCGGAGCAAGTTGAGGATTACATAAACCTTTGTATGTCGCTAGACTCGGCTGTAGCAAATTACGGTGATAAAGCAATAAGCTGTGGTCAGGTTTCATCGATATATTTGGCATTAACCTTGACGCCGAACCGTCCCCGCAGCTAACAGGTGCATGCTTGTTCATGAATGGTTAATGCATGACGTCGTTTCTTTTTGTGCACGTGATCTGTGAGCAGGATCAGTTCAGCAGAGACCTGGGCGCCTCGTTCATGCTCGATCATTTCAAAGTCATGTGCATTCCATCGCCAGAAATCATTGTCGCTCTCCTAAGCATGGTCAGTTTTGTGTTGGTTCGGTTTTATCGTTGTATTTTATTGGTTTATTTTATTTTGGAATGCTACTTGTTTTTTTGCACTCGTTTTTGTTGTTGTGGAAGCCGTGTGCGCGTCTGTTCTTGACAACAAGGCGGATTATCATGTCTGGTGTTACAGATGTTAGCTCATATATATATATAAAGATATGATAGAAATATGTGTCACAAGCGCATCGGCCTTGCGGCAAACTGACGCAGAATTGCAAATATGATTTTAATTTCGTATATTTCATTAACTTTAGTCGATGGGGAGTTGAACACAGGTATCCTGTGCGCGACATCTTGCTTTTTATCAGATGCGCAAATCGTTTCATGCTTTTTGCTCTAATGTAAATAAGGCTGAGAATCAACAATGATGTGTTGTTATGCGCAATTATTCAACTGTTGTTTGTAAACCTTGACTGATTTTCTCAGGTTCCGGTGAAAAGGGAATTGCGTCAAGTTTTGTTTCTGTGTTTTGTCCAGAGCATCGAGAGCGATGACGTGCTATCTCAGCCTCGCCCTATCATGAACGTATTTGTTGTGTTGATGCTTTTCGACTGGTTGCCGGACATCAAACAGGTCACATTTTCTACCTTCAACATTTTTTCCTTCGTGTTTTTTTGCTATGAAATGTCTCTCATGGCACACTAACTGTTTGAAGTGGAGTGCTCTTGCCATTCTTGAAGAATGGCATTCTTCATTCCATTACAACCTGCTTTCAACTGAGACATCAACATTTTGTCTTGAGTGTTCAAATGTCCGCAGCTTTTAGCTAGAGGTCTGATTTAATCAAGGTCTGGTCATTTTTCAACAAAATTGTGAACTCCCAGTAGAACCCTTCTCATTTGTAATCTTCAGATATTGCAGAATTTGACATTCTGCACAATAATGTTTGTTTGTTATTGTACGTCAAATCCAAGTGAAGAAGTTGATAAGCGTGCCTCGCGGCAGCGTCGCCATAATTGGGGCCCGGTTTCAGAATATTGCTTGCCACGCTGTAAAATTTTAACTAAATCTATGCTCAGGTTGTGCTGATGTTACTGTGAGTGTGGATATACAGTAGACAGCTGTCATGTGCAGTTCCTTATTTCTTGCTATTTTGGTATCATACTTACGCTGTTGACGTCATCACAAGTTTTCATTTAATCTGTTTTTATTTAAAGTGCTTGTAGAGATTATCACTTTATCTTTGTCCCTACAAAGGAGTGCGGCGCTTTTAAAGTCCACACATTGTCGTGAATCTTGCTATTGTCGTAAATGTTTGCCAGCCCTTTTTACGTATTCCTATATAGCAGGCTATTTTTAGAGAGATATTTGATTTAACGTATTGATTGCTGTTGCAGTTGGAAGAGCAAATCTGGCTTTCGTCTGTCTTGCTCAATCTGTTCACTTCGTGCGCGGCGAACAAGATACTCGCATGCCACTGCAAGATCATCACACGCGTCATAGGTTGGAGTTAAAATCAATTTGCACGCTATTTTAGATATTTTTCTGTGCATAGTAGTGTTGCTTTAGGGCCATCGGCCACGATCTGTTTGATGAAATGTAAAGCACACATTGGTGGAACCGAAAAGCAGAACATTGGTGCGCCCGCTCGCCTGTTAATGCGGCACTGGCTCGTCAGCGTTATCGACCGCGGAGTTTCGGAGTCAATTGACAATGCGATGGTAAACCAGTCACAAAAGCGCCAACGATAGGTTGGCGTAGGGTGTGGGCGCGATGAAACGCTCAAAGCATATAATCAAAATCGGGATATCGTCAGAAATGCAAGAAAGACTGTGTGTGTATGTGATTTTTGAGCTGAACTGAAGGTAATCGCGCATCGTTAAGTCATTGTCGCAAGCCACCCACACCGACATCGGATATGGCTAATCAGCTTTTCTTGGCAGCAGCGGACACTTCCAGGCTCTTACTGAAGCAACTACCAACCTGTGCAGAATCGTCAAAGTTCCTGTTTTTGTCTTGGGAATATTTTGTATGCTGCTTAAGTTCGGTGCACTCGCAGTGCAACCAGATACAATATGTTGGATTTAAAGCGTTTTTTAGACCTGCGTTCCTACGTTAAGTTGTTCGACCTCTGAGTCATGGATCTCTCGCAGCTAGTCTGATCGACTCACCTGCGCTCCATCAACAAACTGTGCTCAACCTGATCACCCTCATAGAAAGACTAGGCTCTTTTTCGCTGACCCCTCGACAAACCCTGGCCTTTTTCGAGCTGCTTCGACAAGATTCAAGCAGCCATCAGCATCTGGTAAGTTATTTGTTCGAGGTGAGTACCGTGTACGCTGTTTCACGCTGTGTTCTCGGCAATTTTTTTCAATTTAATGGCAATACCCTGGGTTGGTCTTGTTGAATTTGTTTGCCTGCTAGTTAGTTTCAGACCTGCATGATTGTGCTGGGTGTGTACTCCGCTTTCTTGACGTAACAACCTCGGTTTTGTCTGAACGTGAAAAATGCAACAAAGCTGAGGTCGTGTGGCGAGTATCACGTTCCTTTTTACGCGTTTGACGGAAATTCCGTTCGCGATTTTGCCGATCGTTGTTTATAGGCATCGTCATATGTTGCGCCTTGTCGTAGATCACGTGACCAGATGTCGTTTCTCCAACACAACACGTTGTGTGCACATATCTGACTGTCTTGTACTGAATGTATTTCAGCCCTGGCGCTGAGCATGCGAAATGCCGCAAAACGCGATCAGCGCAGATCCACCGACTTTTCGTGATGCTCGCAGGGCGTTTGTGCTTGTAGTGCTGAATTTACGTGGTTGTTGCGACGTTCGACTGATTTCTTTGCTTTAGAATATATACTTTGACCGAATGCTTGGGAGCTTGTCAGTGATGGCGCACAAGGAAATGCATGACAGGAAGCCAGCCTACTTCTTCGATTTGCATGATGAAACCTCGGTAAGGTTGATCGCAGAACATCAACTGGAAAGTATCAGAAAGCAGCGCCGGTCGGGTTAACCCACGCGCTTTGCAATGACATGCGTTGTTTGAGGATAATGTAAGAACTCTCAAAATTTTATTTGCAGGCCCGTCTCGTGGTGTGTCGAATTTAACGCCAGTAAAATTTAATGAACGTACGTGTAAATGGACGTTTTGGACAGAAAAAGAGAAAAATCTTAGCACGAGGGATCCGGTCGCTTCCCGAGGACTCGCCTCGCCAACCTTTTTCGACCGTTGCGATCACGCGGCCGAACTATCGTATCCGGGATATATCTATTCGGAGAAGTGACTCCACATTTAGGGCTTTATGAATTTCACAGCTGCGCACTTTGTCGCGAAGTGTCCTGCCGTTAACTCTTCGCAAAAATACAATCACTGCCGCCTGTACCTGAGATAGCATTCTTTCAATCACTACCTAAGATTCATGACTACAGGTGAGTATCAGAAAATGTGAGAACGGTTCTATTTGAAAAGACTAGCACCTTGCAAACACCAAACTTCCACAAAACACTATTTTCAGGTTATTTGTTACATAGCTTCCGATCAGTTGCAGTCGGAATAACCGAGTTTGATTAAAAAAAAGCACCGGGCCAACAGGTGTTGGGAAAAAGTGGGTTGAGCTTTTCCAGACTTCAGGGAGCGGTAGAGAGGGGAGGGTTTCAAAGACGCGCGTACCCTTAACAGATGCTCTTTAGTATTTCTGATATTTTTTCGTTTTTGCATTCAAGCTGTTATGTAAAGTGACTTTATTAGAAAACAAATTCTTATACAAACGTTTCATTCGGTTTCTTTCGTTCATTAATTTATGTTCAAAAGCTTAATCGTTTCTATATTTATAATTTCCGATCAAGATTCAGCCTCACTTTCATTTTTGTAGGGTATCACTGTACCTACGATCAAGAAATGGGGAGGAAACGCTTTCGCTATCCACGCCTGGGTGTGTCTTGAATATTTTCCGCATGACGAGAAGACGCGCAAAAGACGGCAGCTGTACAGGTGGCAGCTTGTTGACAGCAGCATGAGACGAGTGTGTTTCAAAAAATCCAATAAATGTCTTAAACACTTATTGGTTGGCGCTATAACCGACCTATAGTTTAATGGTTAGTTTGTCGTTCTGTTGGCTGGAATATTTTCAGTTGAATGGACAATCGCCAACAAAATATATGATTCTTCGGTGTTTTTGCCGAATCATTCAGGGACAGTTACCTTTGCTTTCTCTTAAATAAAATTTCGTGAAAACCTGGTTTTGGTGTCATCATTAAAGGACTTCTATGTGCGTGGATACAATTCCGAGACACTTCATTCCAGGGATGCAGTCTCTTGTTTTTTTTCTGCTGATATCTGCATCAAAGAAGGTAAATAGAAGCCGTGTAGCTTAAAAATTCCGGGCGTTTTTTTTCGTTAACGCCCTTCAAAACAGTTTTTTGCTAGGAGTTGGTGGGGGACGTCGTTTCCGGCGCAGTTGGTAAGCACGAGGTTTTCTGAATTTTCTTCAGCTTCTCTACCGACGGAGGCACCGGCATGGAAGCTTTCTTCACCTGTGACTGCCAGCTCGTGGTGGCAGTGAGCACCAAGAAGAACTATTACTCCGTGAAACTGAACGAGTATCCTCTCGACGACAACAAATGGGTAAGCTTCGGCTTTGCACGCGTGTGCGTTTCACCATACACTACATGAGGCGCGCAGCTGTTCGTTTTCATCAGCACTGCATCCAAATCGTCCACCACCCTGCGCGCAAAGTCATCGGCTTCAACGGAATACTAACGATCACAATCGACGACGTGCAACGACTTTCTACATCGATTAGGTGAGAGCGGTTGTTAACGCTGGCCTCGCTGCACGAGGACAAAAGGTTTATTATGCCATGCGATGTCATGAGCCATATCCACAGGTCGCGTATGTATCAGTCAGTTCCAAAGAAATCGCACTGCTTCGATTGTTCCGAATTCTTTTGTTAAATGCAGATTTCCTTCTCCGTCAAGTTTCACGCTCTCTCACATCGGTTCGTCCGGTCACCGCACTAATCTCACAGCAACTGATGGTGTGCAAGGACAGTCGTCGAAGTAAGATAGCGGCCTGCGTCTGTTTCTGATTGCGTTGTTGTTTTTCCAGCAAGGACAGGCCGGCATTGTGAAGCGACTCTAATGAAGCAAATATAAATTATTGAATAACTGCGCATTTGAGCGCTTCAATCAGTGAATGTTGCTGCGTTGCTTCTGATACGTCGATTTTATAATATGTTTGCTTTCCCCATTGAAAAAAAAGCTCGACATTGCCAACGGAACAACCAATGAATGGTATGCGGAGCTGAGAGTCTGGAGTGCAGAACGCTTTCTAGAATGCGCAAGTGTCCTCATGTGTGGCGTTAATAAAAATTTGGGCGTTCTGTTAAATCGCCGGTTTGAGTGAAAGTATAACAGAAATCGCTGCGATGTTCTCAAAAAAGTCTGATGTCGCAAAGCAACTGCAGTGATCTTTGCAAATTCAGTAAATAGCAGCTTGTTACATGCGATTTCTAAGACATCGGTTTGACATCCTATGTGAGTTGATTGCTCGACTGTTGGAATTTTGTCGTCAAGCAACTGATTAAAATGCCAACAGTTTATTGAACGGAAAATAACATGGCGCAGTTGAAAAACAATGGATTGTGAAAGGTCAAAAAATAGTAGAATCCAAACAAGTATAAAAAGTAATGTTTTCAGTGTCGCCACCATCTTCAACGCAATCTTTGTTTCGCCATCATTTAGTAAAATCCTTTGAAAAAATCGCAGTGAGAACAATTCCTCCAATTCCGACCGCGTCGTTGCCATTGACAACGGTTCCCAGGACGACGTGTGGGGTCAAGCGACGTCGTTGCTCGGGCAACTTGGCTCCGTTGTTGTATTTAACGAAGCGCTGAAGGAAACGCAGATGACGATGCTGTACAACGCCGGTGAGAAGTTGCCGCTTCGTGTTTGTGCGAAACATGGCGATATGTGGGAACGAGAGTTTTGAGCGGAAGACGAGCGATCAAAACTATTTACTCCCTTCACCACATTTGGTGTTATGGCTTTACTGTAGTTTTAAGACCNGTCGCGAAGCATGACACTTGTCGTGTGTGTTGTATATGCAGGTAGACTTTTTTTAAAGTTATGCTTCCTGTGGCTCAACCATAATTTTATATTTCTGGGAATTTTGTTTTTTTCCCGTATAACCGGCAGGCTTTTACCGTTTTCGTTAATTACGTTCAGAAGCAACGTTAAAAGAAATTAGAGTCTGGTTTTATAATATGTGAAAATAAATTCATCCTAACTTGTCCGATCACGGCGACCAGGTGGTTGTGTTCTTATTGTTTTTGCCATTGCTGTAGAAACGCAGTGGGAATATCATGTAGCGCTGACTTCTTAGATCAGCATGCTTAAATCAAAGTGATTCTACATTTATATTGTGTGCTTACAATCACCTGCCTGTCAAGGAAATGAAAAGCGAATGTTCACTGTTCAGTTGTATTCAGCTTTCGGAAAATTAGGCGGATGCGCTGAAATTTAATCCAAAGTGTTTATGATTTTGATGCGTAATGGCAGAAGCAACATGAAGTGCAAACGTAAAAAAAGCTTTAATTTACAGTATGTGTTTGTCTTACATGTCTTACAGCTTTAATTTACAGTATGTGTTTATTTACAGTATGTGTTTGTCTTACAATAAATTTACAGTATGTGTTTGTCTTACATTTTCTTCGTCCAGTCGCTGTGGTCCTTTGTGCATCTCTGGAAATATTTTCCGATTACAGGTCCGGACATGTGGAAAACCAGCAGGAATGTAGACGGTCCATTTGAGGATATACCATCGTCAAAGGTCGTTCTCTACTACGAGGCGAAAGCGTGCTACAAGCACGTGTGCAAGGACTTATCTCTGAACGACACTCCCAGGGATGGGCGTTTAACTGGACACAAGATTTACACGTGGGACATAAAAGTAATTTGCGGTTGTTTGTGGCTTATTTGTTTATCTGTTTTGCAAGAATACGCCGTGACGTGAGTGCAGTGAACTTTGACAGTCGAATCTCCAATCGAATTTGTGGGTGGTGACACCGCAAAACCACGTCGCAGGGGGCTTCCAAACCTTTCTCTTACCATGTACCCCTTCTGTATTTCGGCAGATGAGCATGTCCTCTAAAATTTCTTTATGACAAAATGGCTAAGTAAAATAACAAAAATCCACTGAATTTTAATAGAGCTTTTAGATTTTTAGAACTATAAAGGTAGACACCGTTTTTATGTCTCAAAGTTAATATATTTAACAATAAGCGTATAATGATTTTTTAATATAATATTCACTGATATATATATATAAATAATTGGAAATAAATAATATATGACTGTTTTCCTCTTTTGCTAACCTTAAATGTAACTTTTTAGAGAGGCAAATGCACCCTAGGGGGACCGGGTACATTGCCCCTGATTGGGAACTCCTGAAGTAGGCCATCAACGTACAAGGCTTGTCCAGTGAACTCGATGCTACATTGATTTTGCTGGCAGCTTGATGTTACTGCTTTGTGTACGAAGTCGTACAACAATATATTGTGTATATCTCGGCTAATCCAGCGTGTATAACTTCCCCACATTTTATATTCGTTCCTGCTACAAACACTGTAGCTCACTTATCGCCAACTTGATCCCACCGTATCCGATAAAAAGTATGATAAAAACTATTAAAAAAACTGTTTGTCCTGTCATTTGTTCTTGAGCGTTTAAACGTTTTAAAATTGTCTGCAGGATTCCATTAACTGCATCGGTGGAATGGCCGTCATCACTCCCTTGCTCGAAGTCATTCATTCAAGGTTTATAAACAAAGCAGAGTCGGTTGTGGAATACCAAGACATGAGCCCGGGGTACAGTGCCATCCTGCGTTTAGTTATTTTTCCTATTGGCTTCATCATACTTCTCGTCCGTGTTTGCACAATTTTCGTAAGACCGCGCATTGCTTTTTCAAGACACACTCCTGATCTACTTAACTCCATTTTCGTTATTTTTTAGAGCACCGCGGGACCATGACAACAGGAGACGTTCGTTACGCTCTAGTAAGAATATACCTGTGTTTGTTGCTGTAACAAAATTGTGTGTGCCGGTGATGCCGTCCTTCAAATGTCGTATTGCTTAATCAGTAAGGTGGTTGGTGTTGATTGATTTCTTATGCTTTGTAAAGTTATGCCGCTGCGTTTAAGATTTCTCTCTCATTAACTTGACGACCTCTCTGCTAATGCTACGCCAACGGTAAATATTACGTAACGTAAAGTTATTGCTTACAACGAAACAGAATGCACATGGCAGAGGCTGTTTTCCGGGGCAGTTGCTCAAAGATCAATTGTCAGTATCGACGGATTGATCTTTCGTGCACCTCAGGGGTGGATCAAGGGATTGGGCGATTGGAGCGATCGCCCCCCCCCCCCC
>JGI24158J21664_10002464_pt1 | contig 22469 bp, 12 predicted proteins | sample Ectturendosymbi3_FD_21664 | JGI IMG/M metagenome (IMG submission 21664)
TTTGAAGCTTTTCTTTATTTGCTCATTGGAGATGGTGGTGTGGTCGCTTTGAAAGGACAGTAGCCTACTTACACATTACAGTTGCTGTTGGGGGCCCCTTTTATAGCATAGCACTTGCACATTACAATTGCTGTTGGTGGCCACTCTAAAAGCAAGGTACTTGCACATTAACGTTGCTGCTGGGGGTCCCTTTGAAAGCAAGGTACTTATACATTACAATTGCTGTTGGTGGCCCCTTTGAAAGTACGGTACTTACGCATTAGAATTGCTGTTGGGGCCTGTATGAAAGCATGGAATTTTACATTATAATTGCTGTTGGGGGTCCCTTTGAAAGCAAGGTGCTTACATATTATAGTGGCTGTTGGGGGCCCTTTTGCAAGCAGAGTACTTACACATTACAGTTTCTTTTAGTGGCCCCTTCAATGAAGTTTAAATGCAGAGTACTAACACATGTCAGTGGCTGTTGGGGGCCCGTTTGAAAGCAGATTACCATCAAATTGTAGTTGCTGTTGGGGGCCCCTTTGAAAGCAAAGTACCTGTACAGTACAGTTTCTGTTGGGGGCCCCTTTGAAAGAAGAGTACTTATGATCTGCTTTGTAGTACGTTATATGAGAGAATAATAAGTTTTTCATCAAAAATAAGGAAACTTTTTACGCATAACACCTCCAGGGGGCCCCCAAAAAAGGGGGGACCGAGGCAAGTGCCTCGCTCGCCTCCCCTTAAACACACTACTGATCACGCATACCGAAAACCTTCACATAGCAGTCATCGTATGTAGCATGTTTTTGACTGCAATTAATTTGGCACTTCAGAGTCTGTGATCCCAAAACTGCATGCATCGCGTATGCCGCTCAACATTTCAACTTTCCAAGCCGGAATTGCTCGTGGAGGAAAATTCAGTGGTGCTAGTGTGTACCAGTTAGGTTCATGCGTGGTTCCAATACTCAACAAACGCGAGGATGAAAGATAGTCATAGGTTTTGTATATTTGTTTATATAAAGCAGCTTCGGCCATATTTGCGTAGATCGGGAAAGCGTACAATCCGTGCATGCAACAAAAAACGTTTGCATAAAACTGTGCAAGCAGGGACGAGTGCTAGCAAAAAAGTTAGGGAGTAGCGTCAAACAAATTTTATGGTATAGGTCGAAAGCGAAGTAACCGGAACTCTTACATTAACCATTAGCAAAAAGTTCGGGTGAATGTATTTTTTCCTAAAAGTGAACTACACAGCAAAACATGTCATCAACTTTTTCGCGCACTGCAATTAGGACCAAATGCTCTTCCGTTACCCCCAGACCTCCGTCTCGTGGGCATATGACCAATGAATCATGGATGTGGAAAATCAACAAAATATGTTTTCCATTTGTGAAGTCTTTTTACTGTACATTGGTGTGGCTCAAACTTTGAAGAATTTCCCCATTCGGTTGGGTTTGTAAATTCAGAACATGCAAATATAAGACGGAATAGGTTTCAAAAAGTGGGAAGTGGATTGGTTAAAGTTGTACTGTATTTAGTAAAATAGATGCTGGTTTTAACAAAGCATTTTCAGTTGAGCGTTCACTGTTTTTTAATCGGTTTCTGTTCCTTCCACTTCCAAGCCATAAGATTCTCGCTTTCCAGGATTTCACCAAATCATGCGCCATCTTGTAATGGTTAGTTTATTGAATAGAAACAATGAAGTAAACACTGCTTGGAAAAAAAATAATTGTGAAAATACAACCGTATGCCCAATGGCTACAATTTTATTTCCTTGTAACATTTGGTAGCTTTTATTTGCAGAACTCTCTGGATCTTTGTATGTAGCCTATACATTAAAAAGGACATTTTTTCGAATGCTGCTTAAAAGGCCTCGCATCCTTAGAAGCAATTTCAATCCATATTGTAACCGAAAAAATAGCCTTTGTGCAAAATTTAAAAACAATGCAACGGCTGCATTTAAAATCAATCACTTGATTTTCTGGTAGTGGTTTCATGCAAATGAAGTGGAAGCTCTGAAGCAGCTTAAAACCTTTTGTCAATGCTGACGAAATATCGTTTATATTTAGGGCAGTGGATTGCACTTTAAAGGAATGAGGTTTCGACCTCAGTTTGAACCCGGCTTGCCTCGTTTGCGAATCGACGTCGACGTGCGGGCGATATTGTCAAGTACTCCCTGCTGATTTTGCCGCCCGCTGTTCTGCGTGCAACTTGTCTGTATTCAGTTTCCGATGACCATAACGACTTTATGAACGGGCCTATGGCCAGCTTAATTGCTTAGCGTGCACGTGATTGCTATTGAAAGCTTTCAGAGAATTTGTACTTGCCTGCTGAGGTCGTGCAGGTTCATATAACATTGTCGTTGGGTTGCAGCAGTTCAATACAACATATGAAGAAATGGTGAAGTCGCACACGCAACCAAATTGGTCTTTGTGGTTATTACATCATACTGCGTTAAGCTTCCTGTGAAGAATGAAACTCACCGAGGAAGAATAAAGCAAACAATATTATTAACCATCAAATTAAGTCAACACACTATTCCACTGGGAAGTGGTCCATGTTGCAACCACTCTTTTCTTATGCATTTCAAATCCACTATTCTTTTATGTCATTGAAGTCCCATCAGGGTTTCAAGAAATAAGGGAAAAGTGTGGATATTGAGTTGTTGCAATTTTCTTGTCAGTAACTTTGTTCGCGTCATGCCGAAATACGCCAACCACTGTCTGTCACTTAGCAGCACGCATCGCGACAAACGTCTCTGACACTGACCATGACAACCATGAAAAAGTACACAAATGAAGCTAATTATGAAACGCTTTGTATAATTTTAGATTCCTTTAGGTTAACGCACTTAAAGCTATTTTTCGTCGCTTTCAAACCTTTAAAAACACTTTGAATAAAACCGCTAATTATTCTGATGATGAGCTGCATTACGTGCATTTCTTTTATACAGAAAGTACGAAAGCCTGTTCTGGTCCCTCTTACATTGTTTCATTAAATCCACTTTATCAGTAGAACCTGTATTGAGCTTCTACAATTTATTGATGCATAAAATCTCTGAAACCGACAAAAGCTAATGCGTTGTTGTGAAGCTTTTTCTTCTATCATAGAATCAAACCGCGTGTTCCCGTCTGTGCCAATTTTCCAGACTCTCGTCTAAGGTTTCCATTGTTTAATGTCGGGGTTTCGGTTAAGAGAAAGGACAATCGTTGTGGCTAACCTCAATAAAATGCCTACTAACGCGTGACCTTTCTAGATATAAACTACATTAAAACTGGGTATTGACGTTTTTTAATTTTTCAGACAAGATTCGAGCTAAACTAAGTGCCACAGATATTTAGTGCATCACGTTTTAAATTTTAAAAAATTTTATAAAAATTTTAGAACACCGTTGAGGATCATAAGACTCACGTTTGCCTATGTTGGGACAACTTGTCAACTTTTGCTCCAACAAAGAAAAAATCACCGATTTTCCACACAATTGCTAAAAATGATTCATATGAATATAATAACAAACCATTCACATTCGAATTTGCACATCTGATACAGCTGGAGTATGTGATGGTTTATTTATATGGCTCAAATCACGAAACAACACAAATGAAACAAGAAGAAAAACAACAGCATCAAAAATCAAGAATTAATTGCATGCTGATGAGCGTACAAAAACACCAAAATCTTCCGGTTTAGCAAGTTGATGTGTTCTAACATATTTGAACCACAAAGGGTTGGCGAAAGACCGTCAGGGTTAATTGCTCAGCCAGCCCTGTTCCGAGCACAAATCAATTTGGGATTGAAGACATTTCACATGTAGTTTGTTGTGTGATTGTTTTCCTGCATATCAGGGCAGGTTCATGATCCAAAGCCGTTACATGATACGTTCAAAACGCTCTCAGCAGTGGCGTAAGAGTTGGGGGTGAAGGGGGGGTAAGTGCACACACAAAAGTTTTGATTTGTCGAAAACTCGGGCAAAATCTCAAATGATTCAGACACAGAATTTCGACATTTTTTAACAAAATGAATGAAATTACACTTTTTTGTTTTTGAGTGTATAAATAAAAGTTTATTATGTCATAGAAAACGCAATAAATATACGGTATATAAAATGAAAAAAACTGTTTCTAATAACCCCGGGTTTGAGTTTGTGAGAGTTGATGAATAACCAACAGCTACAGAAAATTTGTGAGAGGAACGTTTGTCGCATACAAGTTATTCGGGTACATTTGTGGGAATTCGGGCAAAATACCCTTTAACCCCCCAAAAATTGCCTGCTCCTACGTCTATGTTCTGCAGTTATACAAGATTAAAGTTATTCTCTCCATCGTTTAAAAATACACTCAGCCTCGTGCAAGCCCCAATCCAGATTTGAAGGTTTGAAGGAGCAAAATACATTTTTAGGGGGGCAAGATTTTTGTTTTTATTGTATGTTTAAAACAAATTTTTCTGGGAACAACCAATTTTAGGGGGGCACAAAAAAAATTTGGGGCAACTCCCCCAGAATGCCCTCACGTGGCTACGAGCCTGGTCGCGTGACTGGTGTCAGGTAGGAGCTACCGTTGTAGTCGTAAATATGTTTGTACGGGTCATTCATATGGGTAGTTATTGTTACTTTGCAAATGGCAGTGGTGCCCTAATCAGTTGTGCAACAATAACTTTGTCGAGGCTCAAGGCTGTTTTAGCCAATTTTTTGACACACTTCCTGCCTCAAAGTTTTTATCGTGTTACTTTCATTATTTATAGCAGTTAATTACTTAAAAAATCCGTCTTCTTGGTGAATGAATAAAAACGTGTCAACTACTCAGCAGTATAGGTCGATGCCAAACAACGATCATTACAGCTTTCAAAGCTGCCCCATTCTGTAGCGTAGAAACCAACTGCTGGTACCATGCTTTTGTACAAACTCCAAAGGAGCCACAACGAATTCAGTTCCGTTCGCTTTACGGAGAACTGGAGCTGGGAACTTGTATATCCGTATGTTTCGTAAACAAATGTTCCACGATGTCTCTTTTCGCATGTTTCTGACATTTTACAGTCCAAAAGATACTAAACATTAATAAAAGTGGTTGCATCAAAATCAGTCCAAGCCCAATTCGCTATACGTGACACGGGAAAGCAATATGCTTTGAGCGGACTATCGCATATCTTAATAAACGTCTTGAAAGTTCGTGGGAAACTTGACGTTAAACGGCTTGAACCAAATCCGATCGGGGAAAGCGCGTGAGGATATTTGCGTTTGTTTCTCAACGCAAGCTTCGACCAATCAAATAACTTGATCTCACACGTGATCTGATCACGGTCGAGTCTGAACGGATGTGCTGCGATGATGCTGCCTTGTCAAAAAGTTTTTGGATTCACCCCGACCACACTCCGCTGCTGGACTAGTCTTGTGGTTTTGATTCTTCAAAACAAGCAAACATACGAACAATGGCTTTAATGCTTAAGATCTAAGCTGAGAACAATCAATGGGATGATTTTTCTGCGTAAAATTATCGTCAAATTAAAATTTACAGGTTCCCAATTAAGCAAAACAATTCTTCCAGTGTTTGTCCCGCTTGGTGGTATTGATTGTGCTTTTGACATGTTGAGTGTAAACGCTGTTCTTGCTGAGGTCCACTGTTGTTGTCAGAAATTTACATATGGGTTGGATGTACTCAGAACCGTCGCCAGAAAGTTTTCAATAGGGGGACTTTGCGTTTGTGCGAGGGGGGCTTGACATTCTAAAAATTGTCAAAAACTCCACTAATTTATAGTGTTTCATGTTTCAATTTGGGGGGCTTGGAGATTTTTTGGGGGGCTAAGCCCACCAAAGCCCCCCCGTGGCGACGGGACTGGGTGTACTTTTGTTTGAACATACGGGGGTGGAAAGGCGTCCGGGACCGAGACAGTCGAGCATTTTAAAAGGTCACAGATTTCAGAAAAACAAGCTCAGAAATCTTTCTTCAAGGTGTCGTTTCCATTTACAATTGACCCTTGTCTTATGTGGATGATGGCGTGTAACTCCTTTGACAGGTGTGAACGACAGTTGGAAATAAAATATTCGCTTCCAATTTCTTTCTTGAAAACCATTTCATGACGTGTAGAACCCGTTTCAATGCCTTTTTGAAATCAAATATACATTATTTCGTATCTTACAGATCTTGCAACTGCTGAATTTCCAAAAGAAATAGGTGAGCCGGCACTTCAAAAATACGCGTGTTTGTAAATAACCCTCTCAAATCTTTGTCTTTTATCGATACTTTCTGTTTCGGAGAAGAAGACATTAACTATTCATTGTAATCTAACCCAAGTTCAAAAGGTCAATTCATACTGGAAATTTGATGGGATGTTACAGAAAAATCCTACGCGAATTCAAAAGAAAAATTACTATTAATGCCGCAAAAGCGCGTTTCGTGAAAGCGTTTCTTGTATATTCGTGCAAATTTTCTGTATCTTTTGACAGCTTTACAAGCAAGAAAATCGCAGTTGCTTATCGAACGACAGAACGTGTGAAATGCTGTCAGCATGGAAAGGTGTAAAAACGATTTACGATTTGTTGACACATGGCAAATAAGTTTAAGAAGCGTCTTTCTCTTGAAGATCGCAAACTCACGGCGTGTATGAATAATTGACGCATAATTTCGTTTTTTTGTGATCTACTCCTGACGGTGTCAGTGCTGTGTTACGCATCAACCTCTTTTTGAATAAAGCTTCTTCATTGTTGCGACACAATGCAGCGATTTTCGTGCTAGCCACTTGTTTCATGCATTATTATCACACCTCTTATGTTCCTAGTTTGACCCACAAGTTCGACCGCACTCCCCTGCTTCAGATTACGTCCTTTATCACTTTTATGGCCTTTAACCAACTTTTCAACTCTTTGAGTTACTAAGAACAAGGTCTCGTAAAATTTTGTCAGACAAGAAGAGGATAAATTGGAGCATGCATTGGTGTGCAAGTCCTTCCAGGATTGACCAACTTCAGATCAGAAGAGATTTCTGTTGAACTATCTCTGCTGCTGCACTTTGCTATTGTCGAATGTGCGCAAGGCCGGTGTACGAATATAGCTGTACCGTTTGTAGTCAGGAGGTCATGCTTAATGCATAGAAATAATGAAAATGTTTGACATTTTCCTTGTTAAAAGGTATATTGTGGAGGAAAACAGGACAGAACAGGAAGTTTCGTTGAGTTTCTTGACTTAAAGGTGGTCAAGCAATCAACAATTACTACAACAGGTTCATGAAAGCCACAACAAAAATGCGTGACGTGTTTATATCTAAACAAGGGTCTAATCATTTTTGTGCATCATTTGAAATAACAGATTTTGCTTCAATGAACGGAGTTGTGTCGCTCGTACGCAGTTGCAAAAATCTTTTCAAATGAAAACATAACGAAATTTCGATTTCGACCTGGAGCAACCCCCAAGAAATTGATGGCAATTGCAGCGAAACAGGTGGAGGTAATAGGGTTTTGCAAAGGTTTTTCAAATATTGCATCTCAATGATGGTAGTAAATAATGTAACCAAGAATTTTATTTTGATTCTATAAATTTTACAGGTTTCATCCTTTTTGTATCTGTTATTTGATACAAACCATGACCCCTATTTCACATCACTTCCTTTAACAGGCACACATGATTGGATGACTGGTTAACATGCAAATCAACGCTGTATTCAATCCTAATAATGAGTGAACCTTTTTATGTTTCATGTTTGGCGTGGAAGCTCGAAAAATGAACGAAAAAAGGTAGCGTCATGTAGACGTTCATGATTTTCATGTGCATAGAAATAACTCACACTTTAGATCAGGGGTTCCAAACTTGGGGTACATGTACCCCTATAGGTACATTGAATATTATTTTCAAAAATCATTACTTTCATAGTTATAAAAATCTAAAAGTTCTATTAAAAATTAAGTGGATTTTTGTTATTTCACTCAGCCTTTTTGTTATAATAAATTTTGGGGATACATGCTCATCTGTCGCAATGCTAAAGGGGTACTTGATCAGAGAAAGTTTGATAACCCCTACCTTAGAGGATCAGAGAAAATGGTATGACTGACTTATGAGCCTCGTCCAGCCGCCCATGGCTTAGAGGAATACAAGTCAGCGAAATGCCCAGAACTGCACCACACCGAACGAACCTGCAATGCATTCCATAAATGAAGCGAGAAGAACGCAAAGCACGACTCCGGTATCCCGTCGCGCCGCACATTTCCAAATCGATTTTACGGAGCTTTTCGCTGCCCGGAGAGGATAGTCGCTCTCTCGCACGGAAGGAGACTATATGTTGCTCCTAGAGATTTTCGACTTTCCCAATCTCAGTCACATGCTGATTTATTATTACGCAATCCGGGACGTTTAACGTGCCTGGCCCTGATTGGCTCTCTCCTTTTTAAACCCGAGCACTCCGTGCTGACCACGGTACTATGTCGGTTTCCTTCTGGAGCAAACAGGTTGTGGAATAAACAAGACCAAGCATCCTAAGTCTAGAAATGAAAAGGAATCAGGTGAGTGTTGTCAATTCTTTTCGGCAACATAAACGCTTCAAGCTGCGTTGAAAATTAACATGTGAATAAAAATCTGGGCAAATGAAAAGTGGATCTCATTTATGTTAAGCAGCTCAGCTTTACCTTTCGAAAAATAGACCAACCGGACGTATAGAAGAAATGCAGCAATTTTTGCAGATTAGAAAAAACTTGAACAGACTGAGTTTGACCAGTTACTATAAATAAATAAAGTTTTACAGAAAGCTGGCAATAGAGTAATGTAGCTTTTTCATACAAAGGTAAACTAAACTCTATTTACGGTTAATTATCATGCCAACCTTGAACTATTGTATCTTTGTAGCAGTTTTGTATTTCTTCTCTGGTGACCTTTTGCCATTTCGAAGGTGTCTGTTTATCAAAGGATAACACTTGGAATACAATGGTCGTTTGAGCCCAGCTGCAGATTTTTCATCCGGATGAAAACTTGAAAAAATTCCCTCATTGACTTAAGCACCGGGTAAGACTCTTCTAAGGGATGAGATTGTAAGTTCGTGCTACTGCACATCTAATCTGATAGTCAGCTAATTGCGTCACGTACAGGTAGCTATATAAAATCTTTCATCTGGTGGTTACGTTCACGTGTTTGCTGAAAAAGCATAAAAATGATACTGAAAGCGAACGAGTGAAATTGCTTTTTCGTCGAAGATAGATTTTGAAGGTTCGTATAATAAGCGACTGTCTTCTCTTATCAATTGCAATATTTCTCTGGCATTCAATTGAAAGTGATCCAACTCACTGGACAGGTTTCACTTTCTTAACTTTTATTTTTCTACAAGACAAAATTTTCAAACCTCTCAATCTCGAGCGTGGGAAAGATGCGTTGTTAGACTTCAAAAACCGAAGTCCAAGATTTTTTGAGCGCCATTCGCTCGCAAAGTAAACTTATTCAAGCAACTTCTCATTGCCGATATGCTTAATGTGCTGTGATGCACGCGCACATTCCTCAGGGAAATCATGTTATTCTCCTTTAATGAAAACTGGCGTTTTGCGGCACGTTGTTAAAAACTTCGCCCCTCCTCGGTCAAAGTTCTAAGAAAATGATTATTGGTTATAGATTCACACCTACAGTTGGAGGCAAGAAAAAGCAGGTTTTGAACACAGACACATGACGTCACATCAGATATCTGCTGCATGCGAATGCGAGGAATCCCTACTCGTCATTCCCGCATATCTTTGTTCATTGTCTGTTGCACATCTTGAGAAAAAATTAAGCATTGATGGGTTGACGTTCATTACCTTGTCATTGCTTATGCTGTGAGCATTTTAACCTATAGGAAAGAAACGGTTACATCTGGAAGTAGTAATATTTACTGGGCTGGCGCACTGGATGCTGAAGGATGGAAAAAAAATGAAGGTGCCAGAGGCAGTACCCTTGCAGGCTATCGAATATATTGCTTGACACTATACAGTACATTGGTTGTATTTAATCAAAGTTCAGGATACTCCAAACCAGGGGTAGCCAATTAATTTTGCTGGGGGCCACTTTGAGAAGGCTGCGTTAACGGAGGGCCATACCTTCTTATGGAAGTAGAAGCAAGTTTCGATTTATAGCTTCGCTATGAGAACTTGGAGGAAATTTCAGATTTGATGATTTTCCTGAATGCTTGTGCGGGCCACTGAAAACGTTGTGGCGGCCACATTTGGCCCGGGGGCCGCGATTTGCCCACCCCTGTTCTAGACAGTAGCAGTGAATAAGCTTAACCAGGAAAAGCTGCTTTTCGTACGTAATTTAAAACGGCTGCTGTTCAAGCAACTGTGAAACGACATGCTGTTCTGCATTCGATCTGCAATAACGGGAATCTTCTCATTTCATTATTTAGAGCAGTGGGCCAAACTTAATTTGACTTGGCGGCAACGGTGTGCCGCCTTTCCTTTGTCAACCTGTCGACAGACGTCACCGGGCGGCGGCTTTCGCGATTGCAATGAATAAGCGAGAAAACATACGGGAATAACTGCGAACGAATGTCGGATGGGAGAGCCGTAATAATAATCGATAGTTGCGCTTTTTGTTCGGCTTGTAACGTCCAGTGCATCGGTCGCAGCGGGAGGCAAAAGAAGCCAGATTATATCTTGTTTTCCTAATAATCACGCGAAATGTTTTCTAGAAAACTGTTTGACGGAATTTTTTCAAGTGTCACTGTTAACATTTTGTGAATCTTATATCTCCTGTCATAACTCAACCTCTGCTTGAACGTAAAACTGGGCAAGCAAGAAAAATCCTATGAAAATGCGCCTGGTTGGAAGTCTTTCAAAATCAATATATTTTGCAACGGTTAATTTGCGATTAGATTATCATCGAATGAAATTGGTATAAAGATGTTTTACAAAAGTTAATTGCACTTTAAAAACTTGGAAGTCTGACAAAAGCGATTTAAAAATGAAAACTTAAACAGCAGTAATTTTAACCAAATGAAAATGAACCTTTAGAAAACAATGGTTGTCACCCTCACCAAGATTCAGTGAATGAATGAATCGAAGCAAGAAATGAATCTTTGAACAGATGAAGACAATTGTATCATCAAGGCTCAACATAATTTCTCAGAATCACCTGGTTTTTCGGTTTTGTTTCCGGTTTTTATGATTTCTTTCACAGGATTTCGAATGATGTAGAAAAATCTTAGGTGGATTTTATCATCATTGATAAAAAGATAATACCAATGAAATTTTCCAATTTTTAGAGTTTGTCCAAACCAAAGAGTTTTTCCAATTCTCAGTAAAGCTTAAGGCGTAGGTCGCATAGAAGGCCAAAGTCATAAAGCATGGCAACAAACATGTTTCTGTTTGGATTTGCACATTCATTTACAGAGTATAAAGAGTAAAAGTTTGTTAAACTTTTTTCTACTATCACAAAATAGTTTCAGTATCCAAGTTTACATATCAAAAAGGTATCTGATGGTTTAGCTCGAACCCGTGTAAAGTAAGTGCACAACAGCAGCGTTTGGAAAACTTTACATTTATTGTTTCTGTATTGCTGTTTCAAAACGTCTCGTACTACTAACATCATGCCGAAAGCAAAAGCAACTTTTCGATCTTGAGGGCTTTGTTATGTTTCGACGCTTAAGCAGGTTTTTATAAAAAATGGTCCGTGCAATGGAATGATTTTGTAGCCAAACGCACGGAACATTTCAATTTCGTTCTTCACGCAACTGCGGGTGCACTGATTATGTACCAATATGCAGATAATTTAATAGAAAAGTTTGTTTTCATCTGAACCTGAAATACAGCGCTTTTTCTGGCACTACTGTAAAAATTCCTGTAGTTTTGCTTTGATGGAATCAGATTTTGCATTTTCTGGGAAAACAGAAAATGACCAATTTGTGACAAACTCATCCCACATCAAACGCTTGCGAGAAAACTAATGAAAAACAGTAATATCACTGACTGATCAATGAGTTTTTTAAAATCAACAAAAACTTACCGAAAAAAATGACTTGCCAAAGGCTTGGTATTGGTATAATTACCAAATCGGGATGTGGTCACGGAATGACAGGACCTCAAAAAGCAGGAAAGGTTTGAAAAACGCGTTGAACGGAAACCGGGAACTTTACAATCTGTATTACTATATTTTGTTTTCACTTGAAACTTTTTAAGTCTTGCATGGTCACCTCCCTTGTAAGATCCTGGCGGGAGATCCCTGAGAGACCACATCAGACATTTTCAATTTTCAAGCATTGTCAGGTAACCGAGACCAAACAATCGAGATACATTCGCTTAGCAACGTGAGGCAAACCAATCACACATGTTGCTTGTGGCAAGTATGCATCAAACATGTATTTTTGTTTTCAGAGCAGAGACCAAGTGGAGGTGGGTGCTGCCTGCTATATGTATTGTGCAACTGGCAGACTTCAGAACGTCGTATTCGTTCGGTTTAAAACGACGACCACACCAAACAGGACATGTCTACTTTACGGAAGAGCATCTGTCCCAAAGTGACGCAAAACCGGTTTGGAGAGGTTCAGGTTTGTGTTTTACGCAACTACGCGTGGAATATTTTTTGCAAAAAATAGAGAAGGTACTTAGTCATAACCCTTTGACAAGACTGTGCGAAACCAGTAAATTCGATACTTTACTGTTTTCACCAATGACTTATTTGCAGAATGTTTAAAAACGACGATTTATCGCTTCGCTTAGTTTGAAAGTAATTAAAGGTATCGTCACAAGACCCAAGTTAGGTTTCAACCTGTAGCGCAAATCAGTTTTTGCTGGTTTCTTACGAACGAATGCTAAGAACTCATGGACGCATTGCACTTGCCCTGCTGTAGTTGACTGACAAAAGATGGGACACGTCAGTTCAGGTTTTATGACCCTTTATAAACCCTTATCACTTCAATAGACATGATTAATCGGAGCTTTATAATTTAAAGTTTTTAACAATAAATTAAATCGAATTATTCAGTTTCACTGGGAGTTTTTGCAATTGGCAAATCTTAAAATACTTCAAATATGCCTCTTGGAGGTCAGAGAAAAGCCCGGCATCAAAACAGAGTATTCCATTGTGAATAAAGTACATGCCAAGCTTACAGAGTCAAAATGAACTGACATTTAGGTGATCTGCGAGGTTGACAACAGGCACGTGGTTTGGTTTTGGTTGATAGGGGCCAGCAAAGAAGAAACGGCGAAAAAACTAAAAAACAGTCTTTACATACACTTCGAAGTGGGCGCCACTTGTCAAGCACGGCTTGGGAGCCTGCTCAATGCCAACTGGTGGTTAAGGAGAGCAAGAACAAATCGCTGATCAAGGAATACTTGGCCGTGCAGAGCATTATCCCAACGAAAGCATTCCGAATATGTTTCCAGCCTGTGTGCTGAGTCGGTGCAGGTCTTGGCTGGGGTTGTGTAGGACATATTGCACACATTGCTTTTGAATCATAAGCCTTGGCCAAGAACAATTCTCTAGCTTGATTTTATACGTGTTCACTTCTGCGAATAGCAACGCAAGCAGCAGCGAAACGTCACGAAGGGAAAGGAGAAAGGCACACCGGAGGCTAGCAGGCAGCACCCACAGTGTAGTCACCAGTTGTCAACGCTTGGCAGGGAGTCGATATCGTTCCAACCTCCCACAGTAGGTGGTCGCGCGGGCTGATGTTCAGGAAAGTTGAGCAACTTGCGATGTTCGAAGGAACACACTTGTTATTGTCAGTGTTCTCCGCTGTAGATAGCTGCGTCACTCGAATATTATGATTAACAACTGTATCACAACCACGGTCATATTGCTATCAGAAAGAATTGTTTGTTATTTTTTTAAATAAGAACTCTAGCGTTTTATTAGAAAGAGGTCGTTTGCCTTGATTTTCCATTGTAAGTGATAAGTTTGTTTATCCAAAGACAAATTAGAAGTTCTTTAGATAGATCAGAATGGAATGTTGAACGGAGAATGTGCAATTGAAGCGCTAAGGTTGGAAATAAAGTGGAAAAGTTAAAGAACGCTGGTGTTTTGAATGCTCTGACATTTTGCACCTGTTGTATTGAGAAACTAAACTGTGCTGGCTTGTTTTCTTGACACTGACGAAAATGGCCCTTGCTGTACTGTATGTTCAGATCTGCATCATACAGAATTTACGACCGGTTGGGATCAATGCAGTGTCACGGTTCAAGACTTGAACTTCGAAGTGAAGAGTATACTTCACAATCGTACTGTTGTTCGGTAGGAAAGTTTTCTGCTCTTGTGCATCCGGAAGCATGCGACTGGGTTAATTAGCATAGCGCCATCGGCTGCGCAATTTCAAGACGGTGGCAACATGATTGTCCAAACGCAACTTCTGACCTCCGTGTCAAAGGTCAATGGGAGTTTAGATCAGAATTGTGTTCGGGCATCGCATCGCCAAACGTCATAAACAACGGTGGGGCGACGAAATCGCGCAACGCTTCGCACCACCTCGCGAAATCGTCAGGAAACCGGTATCCTTCCCACGTCGGATGACTGGTTTGCCAGTTGGGGACCTGGTCGGTTTGTTTTACTTGAACTGATAGCAATGCTTAAAATGTTTGAGGATCTCGGTTGCCGCAACTTTGCGTATCAAGATTGATATCAAGCACCAGTAAAAATCTTTGCAAGTCAGTTTTGGGGGGAAACATGGCCTCTTCAGCCTCATTCTGGCTGCGCCACTGTCATCAGACCCTTGTCATTTGACTGCAATCTTGTACAATGACAAACGTTGTGTAAATCAAAGTGATATCCGCGCGTAGTTCGCACGCGTACAGAATACTGCGAAATATTTTTAAATCAAGCTATAAAGTCGGATTGTAGGTTGCTTTCAATTACCCGCAACTGTATAAGGTTTCTACGTCGACTTTCCGGGGTTGGACTGCTACTTTATTAAACCTCTTATTTCAATTTGTGGAGCAACCATCATAGACCAGAAATCCTGAATGATGGATCCTCCTGGACTTTTCGTGGTTGTAGTACTGTATTATATTGTATTGTGTAACGTCTTCACTCCCACACGCAAAGCGCTAGACTTTTAACATGCATTGCAGTAAAGAGAAAAAAACACAAATACACGAACGAAGACGAGGATATATACATTGCAGTAGTATAGAGTATACGCTTGATGGCGCTAATGCATTTGCTGTACTTTGATGAGGTACAAGCTTTTAAGACACACGCATGAATGACGCCATCATAATTATGATAATGAAGAACTGCAATGACTTCCAAGTACATCGGTGTATAGAATGCATGAGGGAGTTAGAGGCTGCGAAGGACCAAGGGTCATCTAAGCTGCAGACCTCCATTATAATGTAGACAGTGTATTTTCTTACCATCACTGTTTTGTGAACAGCAACAACCTAAACAATACTAAACGACAAAATGTCAACTAAAGGCGGCCCAGTGTTTACGTTTAGCTTACCAGGGGAGCAGCTCGCCCCTTGCCCCCCTGTCAATTACGCCACTGCCCGTAAGTACACATATATGCGCGTAACGCGGTTTAAAATCAAGGATTTGATGGGACTTCAACTTAGATGACACCTGATTAGGGCAGGCCCGTTTCAGCTAAGTTCCCCCTGGCTCAAACTTCTAGTTACACCACTCTTTATACGTTGAATATAATAAAGCTTTGCAGCACATTCGTGCCCGTTGCGACGGAGAGCATGCAAGGGCACTGCCCACCCAATTTTTTGTTCCCCAAAAACTCTTTGGCACATTTCTATACACAGCATGACCATATTCAGTGCGTCATTGAATTCTATGCTCCTGTTACTAGCCCCTATATCCAGTGATGTAGTCGAGACCATGGTCGTCAGAAGGATTTTATCCAGCGAGGGGGGCACTAGTGGATTTTTCCAAATTTTTTCTAGGGGGACCAAAAGTGGTGAAATTTGTTTTTTCCCACTCGAAACTAAGAAAAGAACCTTTTTTGCTGAAATTTTCAAAATCCAGGGGTCCAATGCCCTCCTTCCGACGCCCATAGTCGAGACTGTAGTCGTCGAGGCCGAAGCTTGGTTAAAACGTCGAGACCGAGTAAGACTTCATCAAAGATTCCGAGACCCAGACTCGAGACTTGAAATTCGAGACCGAGATCCGAGACTTGAAATTTGAGACCGAGACTTCAAAATTTGTGGATTTTGCAGAGGTTTTCCAAAAAAAGTCATCACCACTTCTAAATTGACAATTTTCCGAATTTCTGGCATTTTTCGACCTCTTTTGGTTGTTTTTCACCTGTAAATACAACAAACAAAAACCTCGTCGAATTACAGAAATTTCACTAAGCCGTATCGTCGCATTATTCAAAGTCTCAAGGCAGTAGGCTTGTGACCGACACCTCTAGCCGTCGAGACCGAGACGAGACCTGAAACCTTCAAGACCGAGACTCGCAAAAATGGGTCTCGAGGCTCCATCACTGCCTATCTCCCTTGGCGCAACATTATCGGTATCACCACAGCAACATCTTGAGCAGATTGTGAATCTCAACCATTTAATGGCGTTCTGCCATCTGGTTTCCACCAAGCCTGTAGCCAGGTTTTATAGTTTGAGAAGGAAAAAAACACATTTAAGGGGTACGATCTTTGTTTTTATTACATGTTTTTAAAACAAAATTTTCTGGACACAAAATTTGGGGGGGCAGAAAAAAAATTGTGGGGGACATTGCCCACGAAAGCTCCTCCTTGGCTACAGACCTGAATTAGGGTCTGATGGGACACAGTTTTTCTGGCACGCGTGACCCACATGAGTTCCGTCCACTTTTACTCATTTTCACTGCAAAATAGTATGTTCACAGCAAAACACACATTTTATACTAATTTTATATGCAATACCTTACCCTGGGGTTTATTTCCACCCTGGCTACCTGAAGTTAAACCAGGGGTCTAAAATTGCAAAAACAGGGAAACAACAATACTTTGCATGGCATTGCTAGGCATGGGTCTACAGAGACCTTAGCATAAAATACATCAGGTAAACATGCGTCGAAATGGACCCGGTCGAATGGCACATCAAATCCCTGGTGTCTTAAGAGACGGCAATGTCCTATTTATAGGCTTTCGGCCCGACGGGGGCATTTTTGAAAAAAAATCACACCGTTCGGTTTGTCTCCTAAAATTAGGAAAACTCACAAAAGAATAGGTTTCTAACATTTTCCGGAGTAAATTAAGTTTACAAAAAAAACTGGGGAGTTGCGCGACCCCAGATGACCTGAGCGGAGTTGAAACGAGTTTATGGGGAGAAACAATTCGGTCGTTGGAACCCCTCAAAATCTTTTCGGATCTGTCTGAACTTTCGGAAACATTTTAAATTTTGGCGTGTAAATGCCCCTCAATAGAGGGAATTTCCATTTCCAGTCAAACAAACAAACAGGACGTTATAACTATGAAGAAAATCCAATTTTTCAGTTTGTTAAATTGCACCAGCGCCGAGATAAGTGGCCATTAAAACATTCTACAGTTGAGATATTTATTCACCAAATTTCGAGTGGAGGGCATGCTCAGTCTACGAAAGCGAGGACTAGTAATGTTTTCTAGGCTGGTGACTTATGCCATCGGTATTCCGTAACTGCTATATGGCAGAACCTCTACGAGAGAGATTGATCGTTTGGAGAAAATTCCACAGGGAAACCTGGAAGGAATTATAGTTGCTGAATCGCCCACTCATCAGTGGACCACACGTATTCGCATCCCCTGGATATTCCCAAGGAAAGGCGTGGCCAATATGTTGGGTCCAGGTTCAGATGCACCTGCAGGGACTGCCGGAATGGGGAAATATTTCCCACGTATCTATCGGTTTCCATACCTACACTGATTGCCTTGCATGGCTAAAGAGCTCAGTCTGCCGTTCCAGAGGCAATAATTACGATGGCTGAAGTTAAGTTATTTCAGTTTCCGGAAAGCAGCACAACCCCTGAACTGTACCCCTCATTACCGGTTACAATTTAGCGTCATGGCCAGAACTGATGGTTAAAAGTTTTTATAGGACAAGTTTCAAAAAGTTTATTTCAAAATAACAGCGATAAACGTCGTCATAACTGTTCAACCTAGAAACTACAAGTTAAATATTGTTGGGCTTGTTGGGTAAAGCAGCAATATCTATCGATAGTTAGGAATACTTTGGCTTTATTTAATTATAACTAACCCCATGTGCAAAACAAATTCTGTAAACGATGCTGATATAATTGAAGACAAAAGTTTACAAACGAATTCCGCCGTCTGTGAGAGCGCATCCTTACAGTGATGCAGTTCCTCGAATACGAGAAAGTCAGTTCAATCTTTTTTGAAGCATCACAAGGCCTGCTACGAAATTTCAAACCAGGCCCTGGGATGATGACTCAAACAGTACATGCAGAAAAAAATCATTTTATGAAACTAACTCTTAGCATAAATGAAACTCCCCGTTCTAGACCTGAATATGTAAAAACACAGGTTTTCGTAACTAAAGATACCGTATTTACTCGATTGTTAGCTGTCCTTGAATGTTAGCCGCACTTATACCTAAGCCTCTGAAATACTTCCGCGTACTAGCACGTTTTGCGTTTATTCATAACCCTGGTAATGATTCTTCACCGCAACAACTGCCTTCTATTCATCATAATCCCGCCTGTGACGGATGTGCACGTGATGCGGAAGAGAATAGGATGCGAAAAGAGTTTGGTCGAAAAAAAACGCAGCCAAGGAAAGACTCTGTGTCATCTATGGACTATACCTTTCGATGAGGTAAAGAATAAAAAATATAAGCCGCCCTGGATTGAAAGCCGCCCTTGATTGTAAGCCGCGGCTTACAATCGAACAAATACGGTAACCGTCACGTGGACCCGTCGATTTACAAAGTGCGGCAATTTACAAAACTTAAAATAAACGCTATGGTTGTTTGAGGGCTCCACCACCTCTAAGTTTGGCTGATGTACGTACAGGAAGCCCGGTACATTTTTTCACTTTTTCCAAAGGCGAATTACGGATTTCCAAAATTAGCAGAGTTTCTTTTGTTACGGATAAAGTGGATACCAACGATGTAATGCCATCATTAAGGAAATAAATAAAAAGAATGTTAGCAAAAGGTGAAGAATACTTCTAAATGCTACGGAACTTTCCTTGTGTATATTGAATATCTGTGATAACTATCACTTATTTGTTGCTTTTATCTATTTTTTGTTTGAGGACAATGTTTCCGGTGGAAATAAGATAATTGTATATGAAGATTGTAGTCCTTAGTCTTTCTTGCTACTGTAGATTTCGAAACATGTTCCAGGAAATAAAGAATATCCTTCTTGATTTTCAACATGGTTATCATGCGACTACATCAAACGCCTTTTCGAACTCCTTTCAAAAACGCTTGTGATCTTGATAAGTTCGGGAAAAGCCGACTTCTTTGAAAAAGCCTTACGAAATACAAAAACAGTAAAGCAGTGTTTCTTAAACTTTTTGTCGCTGTGGACCCCTTCGTTTTGTCAACGTTTTTTCGATTATTGAGAAATTATTTTTGGTCGCTTCTTATAGCGTGAGTACCTCAACCGCCGCGGCAAGAAGCAAACTTCAGGCTTCGGCCTGCCGCCAATTGACGTCACCAATACAAAATAAAAAAGGTCAGTCGATCATGAACTTGTCACATTACAGCTGTGGTGCGATTAAGCTGAATAATGACCTAAATGGGCGAATAAAAACTAGCGGATTTTTTTGATTGGATTTCGATTTACGCACCACCTAAAACACATTCATGGACCCCTGAGGGGTCCGCGGACCGCAGGTTAAGAACCCCTGCCATAAGGGCTAAGTCAAAAACAGCTAAAGGATAAACGCATTTCCAACCCGGTAGCAAACTTTTATTATCAGTGCTTCTATTGACTTGCTCCTCGACATAATTCCTAATGTTTGCGGCGACAGATGGCTATCTCATAAGATTTGCGAAACGCTTATCTCTCACGTGATCTCTATAAGATCATTCAAACCTTACAAAAGTGCAGAGGATGCTCTTTGTATAAAAGTAGTGATGTGGTCCATCCATTGAAACGTGATATACAGTAATCACGAAAAAAGGCAAAAATGTGTTAATAAACATGAACAGGTGTCTGTCTTCCTCCAACAACTCGCAAAAATACCAATGAAACTACGGTCCCGCCTTGAAAAACCTATTTATTAGCAAAGTGCATGATATGGCGCTGCAAAACGTTCTGACTGCACCCGCTTCAGGCAGGTTATCGATTAAAAGCAGGATATTCAACTAGTCTCATACTCTTGACAGAAATTCCTGAGCATTTACCTAAGCAAGTAAAAGAGTATCATCATTAGCATTCAACAATTACAGGCTCTAGCTTTGCAGCAGGCTGTTTGAGGAATCTCCTGCCTGGTGCTTATCCCATCTTTTTGAAATGATTCAAGCTTGCACTCATCACTGAGCGACAATAGTTCAGTCACAGCAGTGACTTTATCATTAAATCACCATGTACATGTCAGTCTTTATTTGCACACCATTTGGATACAATCATATGCATTCATTTGTCATTTGCGTCGTTTTCATTAAACTATCTGCAGTTTACTTAAGCAAGTAAGACGGTATAGTCACTTGCATTTAATTTGTCTTTGTTATCCATGAAGGTTAAAATCCTTGCGACATACAAAAGTTTTCAACATGCTTTAGATGTTGTACTTAATCGACTTAATAAAAGCCAGTGTTTTTTTTATTGACTGCCTTTGTTAAGTTTCAAAACTTTTCCTTTAAACAAATTCTGCAAGTTTGCAAAAATTTTAAACCATTTGTTTTACCTCGGTTATGGAAATAAAGATAGAGGATGTAGGAACTAACTTTAACTATACATTTAGCTGATGGTATACTTATAACTCTCTGGACAGTCCAGGGGCGTAACGAGGGGGAGACAAGGGAACGCAATTCCTCGGGCGCCGAGTCACTATGGGGACGCCAAATCACTGCGGGGGGCGCCCAAAAGTCCCAACAATGTCACAAGTACTTTCTTTAATACAGTACAATACATTTGCTTCCATTTGCTTCCGAAAGACCTCAGTTTCGAACATGGTGGCGCCAAACTTGCCCCTTGCCCTGAGCGCCATCAAAACCTCGTTACGCCCCCTGCTGGACACAATATTGAACTGCTACACAAATTGGTCAGTAACGAGATAAAAAACCTGAATTTTGAATCCGAGCCAATAAAGCAGCTTTTAATTGCTCGAAAAGCAGTTGCATGTTAATCAAAAAATGTAGAGATGTAACAGTACAAGCTCTAATAAATTGCCATGAAAAATATAAGCAAAACACTGTTAAGATCATGGGTGACACTTGATGGGAATACAATTGTAAACCATAAATCGACAATTTGGTAATTAAAGCAACTTTGAAAAACTCGTGGAATATTATATAAACTGAAATACCACTTCAATACATCAATCCTAACATGTTTTTATTTTTCTCTTTTCCATTTCCATCTCACATACTGAATTCCCAGATGGGGTAGAGGCCAGGGTTGCGGAGTCGGAGGTAAAATGTCCGACTCAAACTCCGACTCCTACCTTCCAAGATTTTACGACCTTTCCAAAATTTCCGACTCCGACTCTTTAACATAACGTGAATGAAGTTTGGCCATCAACAAGGGCAACGAAGCGAGCAAAAATTATTTTATAAATAAGCATTTTGTTATTGTCGCTGGACACATGAGCTAATGCTATGAATTAATATATTTATTTAAAGAATATTTACTAATAATAAAAATCCATTCTGTTTACTTTGAGTAGCTGCTATAACGTGAATGCACAATAACATTAACATATGAACTACATCCAAGAAACCTTTGTAAGTGGTTTACAACGAGAGCGAGTAGCTAGATATAGACGTATTCTATATTCGATGTTTTTTAATTTTCTGAACATAAAACATAACATAAAAATGAAAAATTCTTAACATTTCTTTTAGCTTGCAACATTAATAAAACCTACTGCTTACTACTCGCATTGTATTACTGACTAAAGCAACAAATTCGTTCTCATTACGTACCTATGGACAGGGGCGCACGCAGGAATTTTTTAAGGGGGGGGGCTGAAATTTTGAGAAAAATATTTTGCTCTCACCAAAGTACAGGCTACCTTATTTACTATAACATTTATGTCATATATGCTATTTCAATTTTAACACATCAACACTTTTCTTGACCAGGTCCAGCCGCGAACTCTGTTTTTCTTTGCCCGTTTTCCCCCGTTATCGTGATTTTGGTAATCTGTTAAAGTACGATGCGATGTAGTGTGGCACTTCTCTGTAAAATTTTGACATTGTTTATGGAAGTTTGTAACATGCTCAGTATCCCGAGATATTGTTTGCAAAAGCACTCTTATGTTATATAGTAGCATTACTTCGCACCACTTTCAGCAAATTCTGGTGTTTCAGTCGGCTATTATTTGTCACGAAATATTATCGACAGCACTTTTCTCAACATCGCAGACAAGAAAAATGCACTGCAGTACCACTACAGATCGTAGAATTATCTCACAGCCACGCTACACGGTTGTTGGTCGATACCAAAAGCAAAATACCTTTGTTAAAT
>JGI24158J21664_10002466_pt1 | contig 22461 bp, 24 predicted proteins | sample Ectturendosymbi3_FD_21664 | JGI IMG/M metagenome (IMG submission 21664)
ACCTGGGTCCCGACAAACCCCTTACCTGGGTAGCAACAAACCCCTCTCCTGGGTCCCAACAAACCCCTCACCTGGGTCCCGACAAACCCCTCATCTGGGTCCCGACTAACCCCTTACCTGGGTCCCGACTAACCCCTTACCTGGGTTGCGACTAACCCCTTACCTCTGTAGCGACTAACCCCTTACCTGGGTAGCGACTAACCCTTTACCTGGGTAGCGACTAACCCCTTACCTGGGTAGCGATATCGGTTGGCAAGAGGATGTTGCTTGAGTCTGAGCTCAGAGAGTTGTTTTTCGACGCCAGCTTCGCTTGCTGCGCTTTGGTGAGGACTTCGTAAAGGTCTTCTAAGTCTTTCACTGCAAAGGGAAGAACCGCGCGATGCTTGAAGAGCGAACGAAGCGCGATTGAACGAAATGGCCGAGCGGTCAGCCGTTGGAAAAGAACACCCGAGCAAGATGAAAAACATCGAACTTTGTATTTCCTCGGGCAAGAGAAGCCACGGCGATCATAAGTTTAACGGCGGTTAACACTCCTTTACTTACAGTTGTTGTCGCGCAAATACATCCAAATGTCCATTTCCTCCTGAGAGTGAGCGAAATTGCACTTGGCGGAAAAGGCGCACTTCTTCGAGCGTCTGAAGTTTTCGCACAGTTCGAAACGGACGGGAAGGTTCTGTGACGTAACAATGCGAAACAAGACAAGTTGACGCGTGCCTCGAACAGGCTTGAGCAGCACGCGCGACCGACGTAACAAAGCGAATGGGCTCTGTGACGTAACAAAGCGAATGGGCTCCGTGACGTAACAAAGCGAACGGGCTTGAGCCGCGCGCACGACAGACGAACGATTACAACCGAACATCCAACAAGAACTTTCCCCGTTGGCGCACACGGCGAGCTGACAACGAATCGGCGCAATACTTGGCTCGCACCTTGTTTTTCAAGTACGGAAGGTCCCTGACCAGAGCCCAGGAGCGCTTGGAAGTGAGAACCAGCATGACCTTCTTGTTCATGGACCACGAGTGTTGGGCGCGGGCCGTGCAGTACTTCAGGTCCTTGGTGGCCTCGCTGACTTGACCGTTTTTGTGGCACAGTGAACAGATGAACTTCGCTTTCCAACTGCAATAACAACACACAGTTTGTTGTCACGACAACAAGTCGTTTGCAGTTAAGGGCAAGAAGACTGGGTCTAACTGGGCGCATGGATCGTAAATAGAGGCCAAATTAGGAGCGCTTTTTAGACGAAGCTGGTTCCAAGAACACGGCAAATATACTTAACGTCAATTGGGAAATCTATAACGGCTTCTGACACTACAAGTAAAACGCCTATTAAAAATAAAATTGCCAGAACGTTTTTAAAAAAAACGAAACCAAGATCTTTTGGATCCTGTTCTAAGATCAAGGTCACGGCTTCTCGCACATGGAAAACTGTTTGAAAACGAGTAAAGAAAACAGACTGAAAGCTCGACGGTTGCTATCGTCGAGCTTCAACGCAATGGGGGGAAACTGCAGCACCCTCCAAGTTTAACTGCCAGCATGCCGTATTCATTAGCGGTGACCGACTGCAAGGAGACGACGTTTAAGAACGGAGCCTTACCGAAACGCTCCCAGCGCCGTGTCGCCCGAAAACAGGGGTCCCGTTTCGATGTCACCATTCAGTGCGGCCTGCCTGGTCACGTGATCGGCAGCTTGTTTCACGACGTCGTTCGGCGTGAGACTGAAAAGCGAAGAAAAAAAGGGGGGTTATCGCCGGTTCGCGGCAGGCGCGTGAGTTTTGCGATGACGTGGAAGTTGGCGGCGGAACGCGGCTTGGAGCTCACTTCTGCGGCCAATAAACTGATTCAAACTCGCATAAGTGGATCCCGATATCCAGTGCGATGATGTGGTAAAATTGCAAAGACTCAAAAATGTTGAAATGTATTTATGAATAAACTGCACGTTGCAGCAAAGCTGTCTTGCAGTGGCAAAAGGACAATGATTCTATTTCTCTTTGTCATGACGAACCCACCATGCAACGCTGACAATCGCATGAAATCTTGTTTGAAAGGTTTGTTTTTTAACCTGACCCTTGACCCGGTTGTTATACACATAATAGAGCGTGTTTTGAAAGACGCGGCGATTCTGAGCGATTGCAGACACGAAGTAGTACGTCACATCCGGGCAACGACAGTTCGGTTTGGAGTTTTAAGTAAAGTTCAGGTCGCAGCAAGTGTAGCAAATCGCATTCACTAGTGAGCGAGTGCGCTGTGTTCATGTGCAGGGGGTCTAAGTTCCAACGCCAACACCGCGTTTCAAACACGTCACAATCGGAGTCCTTGTGACGTGGTTGAAAATACGTCAACGCCGTGTTTCAACCACGTCACAATCGGAATTATTTGGAAGCACACAGAACCATCCCAAAGAACAAAACGGATAAGAGCCAATCTGGCTTCCATGCGTTCTGATCTCCGTAAAGCTATTGAACAAAACTGAAGGACAACCACGGGCCTATTTGTCCGTCGGCGACAAGGACGCCAGCGTACAGTAGTAGCAAAAGGGCTCACTTTTCTTTTTCCATGATGGCCCAAAGGTCCCTCTCGACCAGGCTGTGCGCGAAGTGGCAGTCGGTGCCCCTGCTGCACTGGAAGCGTATGGCGTGGCGGCAGAGGATCGCTTGCTGGAAGGGGATCCGGATTTCGGTGTAGCGTACCGATGCCTCACGTATGATGTGCGTCTGGAGAAAAAAGAAAACGGTGCGAAAAGATAAACAGAAAGTTGTCAATGGCAAAAAATCGCGAAGGACGCAAATGAAGTTTAAAGACATATCGTACATGTTTCGGTAACCACGTGCTACCGTCATTGCCAGTACTAGTTGCTACTACTAAAAGCTCTTAGTTTGCTGTATGCTTTCAAGTAATCAGTCGACTGCGGCTCTGCTTTCTTCTTTTTGCGATGATTCAAACTTGCACATATCTGTATTCAAGTAACCACTCTCCACGCAGGTCGAGAGTTTGAATCAATCAGCAAGATTTTAATAGGAAATTTATTTCACGTAACACTACGCATCGTCAGTTCAGTACTAGAAAATATGACCGGCAGTGAGCTTTCTCGTTTTGCAGTCACAAGGATATTAATTAATTATCACCAGTTCATACAGTCCATTCCAACCACCACGCGATCGATGGAGCTGCGTGATGGCAAAAAAAACAGCTGGTCCTCGCTTACTGCCACACTGCACTCGGCTAAAACGCGATGCATCGCATCTCCAAGCCCGCGGGCAAACCGACGCGCATTATCAGGTTACCTTTACTTCGATACAATTCATTTGTGGCTATCTCGACATCCTAGAGAACATAAACGTCCTATTTGCCAAAGGATTCAGGTGAAAACTTCCGACACTGCATATTCGCTGCAGTTGTCACAAACCTGACATCACACACAAGCGAATAGAGTTTTTTTTATGAATCGCAAGTATTTTTTACTCTTTTGTTTTTTGAAGAATATTCGTAGGAAAGATATTTTTTAACGAGTTTCGTATTTGTCTTCTGGTCCATATTTTTCTGCCTTTTGTTTTGCCACGACTGACTGATCATTGCACTTCAATCAATTTTCACAAGTCAGTGGATTGCAAGCGACTGGGCATTTCTATTTGACGCAAATCATTGCTCGTTCATTCGTGATTTTTCATTTCAATGAACTCACATACGCTGTGGTTATGTTCTCAAGTAAACCAGGTACACTGTTCTGGATGAGTGGGGGTAGCAGACGATGATTCGAAATCTGACAGCAATGAATTGACTTTTCAAACGTTTCTCAGGCCCAACCGTTACCGCTGTCCGCTTTTTTTTCGGTCACTGACGGAAATTATTTTCAAACGACCGAAAGAAACAAGTCCTTTCGGTTAAAAAAAGCCGGAAAACGGAAGATGACAGAAAGTTAAAGCTGCTCCGGACAAATGATCGAAATGTCTCAGCGAGAAAAGAAGAAACCAGGTCGCTTTTCCCTCCTCCTCCCCAGCACCGGATCGCGAAGCGGCAAAACACCTTACAATGCGCAGGAAGCGACGACGCTGAAATTCTTAGAACTTCTCAACTTTTTTGAGAAGTTTGTAAAAGTTCTGAATTTTTAAAACGTTTCAACTTGTTTGAGAATATTTCAGAACTTCTGAATTTTTAGAACGTTTCAACTTTTTTGAGAAGTTTTCAGAATTTCTGAATTTTTAGAACGTTTCAATTTTTTTGAGAAGGTTTTGAAACTTTTGAATTTTTAGAACTCTTCGACTTTTTTGCGAAGTTTTTAGATTAGAATTTCTGAAATTTTTAGAACGTTTCAACTTTTTTGAGAAGTTCTTGGAACTACTCAACCGAACGCCGATCCGACTCACCAGCTGCTGATTAACAGGAATATCTTGATGCTGACCGATCTCGTTGGTGCACGCCCCCGTCGTGGGGGAGAACTTGCTGATGATGCGAGGCTTGTGCTGGAAGCAGGCCTTGCACAGGAAGTCGAACGTACCGCGATGTTTGCATATGATCAGGCCGACCAGCGAGAAGTTTTTGATGTAATTGATGTCCATCGATTTGAAAAGCCACGACCTGAAAAGTCGAAACCGGTCCGTTTGAGGCTGCGTCACACGTGAACTGACGCACAGTAACGCCAGTTTAAAGTCACGCGCTTATAGAGGCTGCAACTTTTTCGCCTAAATCCGAAGCTGCAGTAAAGCGGCTACGCCTGCGATTCTGAGAGGGTACATGCTGTAATTAAGCCACAAGTCTAAGATCGGTTACTGGAAGCACGCAATCGCCGAGGGCAAAGCCATTCGCACACCTATTTAAATCAGAGACAGCGTTTCAAAATTCACCCCAGTTTATGAAAATATTTTTCTCACTTAGATCTCGTGCGTGCAAGTTGCAATCAAGACATGACGACCAAAGAGAAGAAAAAAACAATTCAGCGGCGAAAATGTCTCACTCCACGACTGCTGCGTTGCGTCTCACTTTGACGCAACACCAATCAATCGCGAGTCGTTTGCAATCGCTTGCAGTTGACGCGCGATGCGCTTGAGAAATCAACACACTAACGCACCTGTCCAACATTCCCTTCTTTTCTACGGTCCAAACGTCGATTTCCTCCTGATTGTAAGCGAACGTGCACACGGCCGGGTAAGTGCAGTCCTGGCCCGCCATCAGGTCCTTGCAGATGTAGTAGGGCCCGTCGTAGAGCTGGGCCTTTGACTGCGGCTGCGGCCGCGGCCTGATCTTCATCCACTCGGGGTTCGAACGATGACGACAGAGCAGAATGTTTTTCGCGCAAGTGTGGACAAACGTTTCGTTGTGTCTGCGCGCGCGAAGCGTTTGTTACTCGGCTGACATCACAAACAGACAGGCTGTCGGTGACCGGAAAGCGGCTTTGGTGAGGGGACGGGACGGAAACTTTTACGGGCCGCGACTTCCGCGTTACTTTGAAATCGAAGAGCCGGGAAAAAGCCTGACGGTTCCTGAATGGTTTGTTGCTGAACTTCAGGCCAATTAAAGCTTACGCTTAGGCTGATAAATATCACATACATTTGAGTTTTGTGTGGGGGCGATCAGGGCCGGCCCTTCCACAAGGTCAACTACGCGGCCGCCTAACTAGGGCGCAGCCTTCAGGGCGCACAAGGTCCGCTCTTTTTCTTGTTTTCCAAGACCCGGTTATTTGAAAAAAGTCCTGCATTACTTTGTCAAAGCGGTGACTGTAGTGGTCTGCGAGAAATATTGCTGTAACTTCTAGTGCTCAAGCTTTAGTGCGACGTGTAACGGGGGCGTGAATATTGAAGCTTGCCCAGGGCGGTGAACTGCCTGGGGGCGACCCGGGGGTCGATGTTCCTGGAATATCAAACGCAGCTGCTCTTTTCCAATGTTCTACGAAGCACGAGGGGGGATATAAAAGCATTCGAATGAGTTTAAATTCACATCTTACTTGAAGTCGACGACGCGGGGACCCGTTCGAAGGACGCACTCGCTGCAGCCGAGTTTAAACTCGTGCGTGTCGTGGAGCGGGTTGCGCAAAATCTCGGCCAGCGACTCGCTGACTTCGAAGTGTTCGGAAGAACTCTGGCTCGAGTACGATGACGAAAGCGCAGGGCCCGAGTGCGTATCCGATCCTGAATAGTTGTGATAAAAAAAACAAAAAAAAAACGCATAAACGAAGAATTTCTTCTGAATCTTTCGTCACAGAGCCACTTGAGCAAAAATGTACACGCATCAGTAAGAATAAATAGCAACAGCTACGGTTTGCATTTTCACTACTTAATCAACCGCTTTCTGCAAGCAGAAATATTTCAAGGATAAAGTGTTGTTGAGAATTTTTTTATTTTTGTAAAACGCGCGAATGTTTTTTTTTTCTTCGAAAAAGTTCAAATGTCTGCATTAAGACCCGAGGGAGGAGTCCACACTTTAGTCTGCGTACTTAGAGGTGAGTTTTGGACTGTGCAGCTGCTGGGGGGTGTGACCTGTCAGCAGTCCAGCCACTGCAAGACAGAGTTGTGAACCGATAACCAGACGTTTTGGTCAGATTACCGCCTAACATCCACTGCCCCACGCTCCTGCTCGCGCTTTAAGTCGCGACATTATTCTTCACCTTTAACTATCATAAACATCGCGTGCATTCTTTGTTGAAGCAAAGCAATAAGTGACAGAATAAGAAAAACCAGAAAGACCGCTTCGAAACAAACCGTCTTTCCCGCTCAAGCAGCACGGTTAGACTGACAGCACCCGGCACAGCAACAAGGCCAAGTGCGCCACACGCTTGCAGGGGAAGTCCCTACAACGAAAGAAACCACAATGAAACGACTGGCGAGCGGTGGAAACTGTCGGCGACCAAGTATTCTTTAAGCGCGCTTCGCGCGAAACTGCACACGCACCATCTCTCTTGAATGCTGAAAGCAGTAAGTAGCTGACTATACTTGCTAGGCACTACTACGCGCTACACGTGGTATTTGCAGTTTACAAAGAGAGACCACTCTGTAACAAGTCGGGCTTACAACGCTAAGTACAGTCATACATAACTTGCTGACGTGGCAGCTGGCAGAACAAAATCGAGTGCGCGTGGCAACTTCGTTGAAGTTACTTTGCAAGGTTACCCGCAAGATCTCGCGCCAAATTGAATGTTTCGTCAAAAAGCAGTGCGTGTCAACACAAAGGCATGGCGCTGGAGGGAAATAGCGCGCTGAACGCGTTGAATCGAGGCAACTGGAAGCGGCTGCGTTCGTCATGACCTGTGGCCTTGAGATGTGTAAGAGCCACCGGCATTGACGAAATCCATGAGATGATGAAATACAATCGTACCAGTATAACACTAATAATTTGTTGCGAGGAAGTCTGACAAATCTCACTGACTAGTTATTTGTTGCTTTCATCAATGTTTTTTTTAAGTCAGTCGCGTTCTTCCACACAATTTGCTTGCCTGTGCGATGAGCGCAGATGAGAATGAAGTTGCATAAACAAACATCAGTACAGGTCTAACCGTATGATAACAGAGTTGAAGTTATCATAATCACGGTACTTTAGTTTAGAGACACACATACGTTAGAGAGAGGTTGGGCTAATACAGGCCACGACATAAAGGAACGGCAAAGGTATTTTACCGCACGACACCGACGTTCTGGAATAAAACATAGCGTGGTTCACAGCAGGTCAGACGATTTAAACCCAATGAAACAATGACCTATCGCAACATGTCCCACGTCTCTTTCATAGTTTAACAAGCCTTGCTCGTCTCGCAGCTCTCACTCACCGAGGTTTGGCAAGCCAGCCGTTGGCGCCTTCAGGTTTTGTTCACCCGCGGTGTTTATGCCGAGCATGGCCGGGCCGAGGACGGAGCCCGTAAATCCGCTTTTCGACGAGTCGACCGGAAAGTGAGTGTAGCTTGGCGCCACGTTCGGGTGCAGTCCCCCACCTGTTGCCCCAAATAAACAAACACCCTCAACGTGAATGGTCAATTTTGAAAGCAAGACAAGGACATGCATTAAAATTTACCGACGCGAAACCTCACGTCTTGGGGATCTCATGATACGTCACAAGGTAGATAGAAGGCTAGGTCTTTACGAAAGGAACGAAGAGAAAATACTTGCAGGTCATTTTTAAAAGATCACCGTCTTTGAATTATTTTGCATTCAAAACTAAATGGACTGGCTGATCATTAAGAGAAATCAGCAGTTGACTGTTGTTTTTGTCCGTTCACTCGCAAAGGCAAGCAGTGCAAGAAAGGCAAACAAACAAGATATTTCAGGGCAAACAAAACGGTTAGCCACTTGGACAGATGTTGGCAGTTAACACGTTGCGAAACATACTGAACTTCCTGGACGGATGGTTTGGTTAAAAATTCGGCCGTGCAAAAACTTATATAACCTAGTTGAAGCAGCAGCTTTCTTCAGTATTATCGCTGTCAAAAAATATTACTTCATATTTGTTCACAACGCCCGCTCATACCACGAATAGTAGTTGACGCTAACACGAATACTACGCAGTTTCAAGGACAGGTTGCAAGTCGGGTGAGAATACAAGGCCCTGGGAAAAGGCCAAGAGCTTAACACGTTTACCGAAGCGAGTCCACAATCATAAGCTAAAACGCAAGCCATTCAAACCCGTGCCAAAGAAAGCGATGTTGCCCAAGCAATTCGTATTTGAAACACTGTTGCAATCTCAGACCGTGCAAACACTGGCGTATTTGACCGCCGGTCAATTTACACAAGGCACCTAATCGCAGCCGTCACCTCTGTGACGTAGCTCGCGCGCGACGACGCCACAACTCCTTCATTTTAGCGCCGGTGCGTGCGCGGCGGCGGCGGAAGCAGACAGGAAATTATTTCAATAGATCAAAATAATGAGGACGGCACAAGGGTATGGCAGGCCCGCAGCCTCGGGGGGGCATTTGGGGGCAGAGACCCCGACGCAATTTCTGTGCCCCCAAATTTTGTTTTGCCCAGAAGGTTTGTTTCAAACATGTGCTAAAAACAAAATCTTGCCCCTTAAAAATATATTTTGCCCCCCAAACCTTAAAACCTGGCTGCGGGCTTACGGCGAGACCTGTAGCAAATCCAAACTAGAGCCAGAGCTGGAACGTTTCGTTACGCGAGTTACGTCGCACGCACACATCGCGACACTTGCCAAGAAATTTGGCGGCGCTCTGTCCTGTAAAAAGTTCAAGCGTGAAAGATTTCGGTGACTTGCCGGGGCTGCGTTTCCCAAGTCATTCACTTTGCAGGAGCAAGTGCCAAGCAAGCGAACGAACGATCTGATTAGTTTGAAACCGTATGAAAAAAGCTGAAACGAACAGCGTAAAACTGGACAGAAACTGCGCATAGTAAAAAAATATGCTGTTGCGTTGGTAATCAGGGGAGACACAGCCGGACCTCTTACGATTCCCCAACTACGAAATGCGGTTAGTAAGTCTCGAACGATAGAAGCCAAAGCAACGAGGCAACTTTAATCGGAGTGGCACTTACCGTCATAGAGCGAAGTGATCGCAGAATCGGTGGGCATGTTCCACAAGGACGGTTGTTGCTGTGGCTTGCCCATGAAGTGCGTGTTCTGGAAAGGACGAGACGCGACGCGTTACATCGACGAGTGACGTAAAACGAGACACGGCTTTTGCTTTGACGTGATCGCTAACAGCGAAACCAGATGGAAGAAAGGGAAGACCCTCAACGTGCACGCTCATGCCGAGAACAATCGGGATAGAACAAAAACTGGACCTTAGCGTTGAGCGCACGGACAAGCAATGTTTTGTAATTGGGGCGGGCGACTCGGTCAAGAGCAATGGAATCAGAAAAATTCGAAACTTGCTGAATCGTAATGCAGTTTTTACTGGAACAGCGCCAAGTTCTCAGTTTAGACGCCTACGAAAGCTACCGTATCCTCTTCTTTTTCCATCAGCAAAAGGACACAAGGGTCACAAACAAAACTCGTCAAAAAATGCCTGCTTTTAGTTAAAATGAGAAGTAAAGCTTTGGTCATCATTTTATCAAAACAACATTACAAAAAAAGAGAACATTTTCGAGTTGAGAGACCGAAAACCTGACAACAGCAGGACACGTTGAGGGAAGTTCGATTTGACCAAGAACATCGCGCTGTGACTAGAAGCCTGATTTTTTTCGGTCATTTTTAGGCCGTATAAACCAAATGGTTTTTTAAATGACCGAAAAAAATTAAGTCTTTTCGGCCAGAATGTCGAAAAATCTAGGCTTTAGCACTGTTACGGTGAGTTTTAATGCAACTGTAAGACAAATGACCGAAATGTCTAAGTGACCAAAATGTCTCAGCAACAAAACGACCGAAATGTCTCAGCGAAAAAAACAGCTAGAAACTATCCAACACAAAGTGGAGACTGCACATTTGGGGGAGAACAAAATTCAAGCAAAACTGCGAATGAAGAAACCGACGGCGGGCGTACACCGGGTCGAGTGCAAGGTCACTATGGAAACCACTGGAAACCTTTGGCGGTAAATCGTTTCAATGGCAAAAGGCGTCTGTGATGTTCAACGACTGCTATTCGCACTGGCCAGCTTCACGCGAGGCTGCTCGAGCATGGTTCCAGGAAACGCGCGGTCAGGACTTGTACCGGGCTTTCCAAGCCAACCAGTCGCTTGCCGAATCAGATATTTGACAGCCGCTATTACGACACTGGCAGCAATAGTCATGATAAAGACAGGAGGGCAAAGCGAATCCACTTTTGGTCTGGAAAAATATCTGCGGCGGTGACCCACGCAACGCAACCGAAAGGTCAACTGCTGCGGTTGTGCTGCGTACAGCCGTGCGAGTGACAAGTTGCATACGTTTTTGTAGTTTCTTTTATGCGATGGTATTTTGTCAGAAGTTCCGCTAAGTCAGCAGGCAAAAACTTACAAATAATGTCATTGCGAAGTCTCGCCGATTAGCATAACCTTCCAGGTACAAAAAGTATGCACCAGAGCTGTCCTAGTCACTCTGTTGTTAAACTTCGCAATAGCCTAACTCCTTATGCTAGCAAATTATCGCCAAAGAGCAGTAAATGCCATCGGCCGAAGCAATTCAACTAAAATGCCAGGTTTTTTGATGATGACAACGAACATCAAAACAAATCAATCGCCGAAGACCAGAACGCATACCAAGAATTTCATCGAGTATCTCGCCCAAAGAGATATACATATCACCCAAAGAAGTAATTTTCCAAACTCCTGCTGCTATGTCAACCAAGCACCAAGTTGATTCGAGCGAATTAAATGAATTCTGCACAGCGTACTTTTCGGCAATCCTACTTCACAGCTTCCGATTGACTCACTATGACATCACACAGAACGAAAGAATGATTACATGGCGTCATATGAACGCGTGAGGTGGTTGGCTTTGATTAATTACAAGTTGATTAACAAAAATCGATTGGATTGAACTGACGACTTCGGGCTGGAACTTGTGCAACAACATTACTAGAGACAAGTAACGCTGAAAATACAGCTTCAATATAATCGTCCCAGCAATACATCCATGCAATATGAAGAGCCAACAGGGGGTTACACCGGGAAATGAAAAAAAAATCCAAGCTTTAGCAACGCCACACGTCGAAGCGCGATTGACAGCAAACGTTCACATCAGCAAGTAACTCACGTTGGAATTCCCGGTCTTAAGCTCGTCCTCGATGGCGCGCGCCAACTCCTCGTCCACCTTGCTGTCCACGCTCGTCATGGACGGCAAGCCAAGCGACGCGTTGCCTTCTTTCCACAGTTGCTCCCTCGCGGCGGCGACCGGAAAGTTCCCGCCGCCGGGCAGGGTCGGCTGACTGCGCCGGTATCCGATCGGCAGCGGCAGCGAGTTGTCGCGGGCGAACGGGTGCAAGTGATCCGCTGAAAACAACGAGTCCGCCGAAAACAACGAATTCGACGCGTTCTGAAAACTGTTGGTGTTCTGAAACGCGGGCCGTGAAATGGGCCCGAATTGCGGCGGTGGCGGCTGTTGTTGTTGTTGTTGTTGCTGCGGATGCGGCTGCTTCCCTACCAGGCCCGATACGAGGCCGAGACCGTTGAAAAGGTTTCTCGGGTTGCTCGCGTTCTGGTTTTGGGAGAAAAACGATTGAAACTTGCTGCCGACGTGATTCAGATTGTCGCCGCCGCCAGCTTGACCGGCGTGACTCGGCGGCGCGATCGGGTTGGCCTTCGCGAAATTCGGGTACGACCCGGCGCTCGACTCGCTGTCGCCGTTAGTAAGGGCCCAGCTGTGCGAGTTGCCCGTCGCGCCGACGCTGCTCTGTCGGATCAGATTGCGCACCGGGTTGGATCCGAATCCGGAGGACGGGTTGCGCCCGTCGCCGATGGCGCCTTTGTTGCCCGCCGCCCCCACCATCTGATCGTCGCTGGCGATGCTCTGCTTGAGTATGTTGAAGAGTTGCGCCGATTCGGTGTCCTGCAACGGGAAATGCGAGCGTGATAAGGACTGAGGAAGCCTTCGCAACATTTCGACGCGAGATTCTCGAAGCGACACAGCCGGGGAGGGTCGCAAGGGGAAGCAGAGTTGCCACACATTTTTAAAAACCACTTTCCATACTTTTTCAATACCTTTTAAATACCAGATTTAAAAACTTCAATACCATCACTTGTCTTGATTTTTCCAACATTTTATTCATGAAACACAATGCAAAAAACACCTGCAAAACTGTCATCAGCGGCAAAAAACAAAATTTGAACAAAAGATGGGTGTATTTCGAATTGCCATACTTTTTCAATACTTCATGTACATTTTGGCCAAATTCAATACTTTTCCGAGGTCTTGACAACCGATCTTACAAATCAATACTGCGTGGGAACCCTGGGGGAGGCAAACGATTGCAACTTGTTTTACCTAACAACTAAAAAAGTTTTTTGGCGCTTTCAAAATATTTTTAAGTTTCGGGGAGAGAATTGCCTGGTTTGTCCTCCTCCGGTTGCGGGCCCGGATAGAGATAAAAATAAGACGATGGCTGGATCCTGAATGGAGTGTTTTGCGGAAACGACGCTGGGCTACGCACACGAAACCAACTTCAAGAGACTGAGTCACAGTTTCAATTCTGTCCTGTATCAGCGGCACGGCCACAACGCTTATGAGCATCGGACGGCCTTTGTTTCAGGGTAGCAAGTAGAACACGATGGCGATGGAGAAGACAGCGAGAAAGAGAAAAAACTGCAACCGTCTTTCTAGGAAGCTTTGGTACGAGTTAGGGAAATATCCACAGATCCCTTTCCATGCAAACTTTCGCATAGTTCGCAACATTCATCCGCTGTTACGATACTTAAAACCAGCAAGTAATACCACGTACAAAATCCCAAATCGGTATTGGACCCCCAAGAATGTGTCAAACTTTAGCGGCCGCCTCTGGACTGCTTCACTAAATCCATGAATTTGAACTCCCGTTAAAACGCTATCATTTTTAATCGAGACCCACCCGGGGGGGTACGCCGGTTAAAATAAAACGTAAAAGCCTAGAAGAACTTTGTAGTGCATCAACAACTTGGACCGCATTCCGTGCCTTGATCATGAAATCCCACGTACCCTCCTGGACACGCTCGCCCCAATCATTTGGGTTGAGGGCGCATCTTCGCGCAATGATTTGTATCTGCAACACCTCTCTCCCCCCTTATCACTCCGTCAATTCGCAAATGCGACTCGATCCCGACTTCAGGTGACTTGGCTGCAACACACTGAAGAGAGTTCGGCCCAGCCCATTTCGATCAGATTTTAACAATTATCACGAAAAAACACACGTTGCTTGTGATTAGATTCGTCTATCGCGTACTGGCATGCATGCAAAAGTTGCATTCACGCGCCGAGTGTAGCACAGCAACAAAAGGAAGACAAAAACACAAGAACTCACAAAAGTTCCCGTCTGAGAAAACTTGAGCATGACGCAGAGCGCATCGTTCCTCCTCCCACAATCGGCCAAGATCCTTGCTTTGAACCTCAGCGCGGGTTGGTTCAAGTTGTTCAGTGTCAGCACTGCAATGCAAGTGCGCAGTGAAAAACACCGTCCCGGTCCTGGTGCAAGGACTTGGGACTCAATACAAACGGGGGCGAATCCGGATTTGCATTAGGGGGGTAATCAAGAAAGGGGAAAGCAGGTAAGTCGTATCATGTGTGATAGAGGGTCATATCATGTGATAGAGGTCATGTCATGTGATAGAGGGTGAGAAATCGACAATCATGTGATAGAGGTCATATCATGTGATAGAGAGTGAGAAACCGGCAACAGGGAGCGCAATTTTTAAGGGGGGTATTTGCTTCAGAAGACAATAGGCCTAAAATGCCACCCGTGCATCCATCGTTCTCACCAGCTTTTTGTCTAGGCCAGGGTGCACAAACTTTTCAAAGCTATTGCCGACCGCATTACGTTTACATCTACGAAATAGGAAATAGGACCGCCAATGAGTAAAAAGATCTTCATTTTTGCATTGCTTCTCTTCTGCTTCCACACACTGAACCTAGCCTGCTTTCACACGTATGTTTGGCTGTCGTTCTGCTAAGTATTCTCATACAGTAAGACAAGAACTTTTATTAATGCACGGCCACTGTAAGTTATATTTTGAATTAAATGTTCAATGCTGCATAAATTTTATCGAAGGCCGCATGCTGCCGTGTGGCCTCAGGTTGTACGCCGTTGGTCTAAGTAATATCAGCTTTCTTGAACCGCAACAAAGACAAGAATCCGTTCAAAAGAACGAACAAATCCGTGCACGATAGATAATCAAGGCAAAAGCAGCACCGACCGATTACTAGGGCTTTGAACTTTGAAACACGTCAACGTAACTGCTCATAGAAACAAGACGAAATGCAAAAGGGACAAAACCTTTAAGCAACCAATAGCGCTACAACCCGAAAATGCTCTAACAGTTTACGAATTCTCCGCAGCGTTTTTCGGCTGTACTTGTTCAGCGCACAAGTACTAAATTTTTTCTTTTAGAATGTACGTTTTTTACATTTGATTTTGGAAGACGGCAACGGGCGGCAGCCAAAGCCTGAATTTTTTTTTTGCCGAGATTTTGAGGTGAACGCTCTTGCCCATGCAACGCTACGGCAATTCTCTCAGCGGCCGTGGGACCGAACACCCAACCTTTCAATTGAGAGGCGGAAATTCGACCCATTGAGTCAGTGTCGCCAGCATTCATTCCAGCAATTTCTTTTCATTTTCCGCTATTTGTAAAGAACCTTATCACAGCAGTTATGTCCCAAAGCGCGGATCTGCTACGACATGCAGGTTCCCTGAATATGAATATGTGGGGGTGGGGTTCTTGGCAAAAAGAGTTGGAAATGAAAAATGAACGCCTGAGCGGTGCCAACTGCCGCCAGTTGCCCTTCATCAGGTCGAGCGCAACGGATGCACTGAGAGCGCTTTTTGCTCCGCCCAAGAAAGACACGAGCACAGCACGCCGGCAGCCCTGCCGGAAAAATGACGAGCGTTGCTGGCGATGTTTAACATTACAACGAACGGCGCACTACCTTGTACTTCGACCCAGTGGCTCACAACGCGACGCCTGAACTGCGCGCAAATATTGTTTCCTCGACTTCCTGCTCAAAATACAATCGCACGTCGCATCCAGCGATTTCTAAATACCAGCGCCCAGAAGTACAATAACTCTGTTGCGCAGATCGCGCGCGCTCTGCCACCGGAGCGCGATGATCATCGTCATGATCGCGCCACGGGCGCGCGCGCTGTGGGGCGACCTGTTGCTTATTGGAGATGGAAGTGCGGAAAACAGAAGCCCGAGCTTAGTCACGGCTCAGGGGGTTTTCGTCTCGGTCGCGTACAGCAGTGTTTTTCAACCGGGGTTCCGCAGAACGTCAGGGTTCCGCCGAAACAGACCGAAATTTGCCTGGGGCGAAATTCGTAACCACAGCTCGATGCGGTTGCAGCATTTCAGACACTTGGATCATTGCATAGGGTTCCATGAGCAACGAAAACATTTGCGGATGGTTTCGCTGCAGAAAAAAGGTTGAAAAACACTGTCGTGCGGACTGTCGGACGAGCAGGTCGTTGCAGAGGGAGATGAAGATAACAAAAAACAAGTAAATGAAGCGAGAACACCGATTTGCCGACTTGAATTGTGATGACGTTTCACATCCAGGACGCAACGCTTCAACTTGATATCAAAACAGCTGATGACTTACGTGACAACGACTAATCCGAAACAGACTTGCAAATATTTTGGGCTTAATACTGCCATTACGCAAGCATCACGCGCAATAACGAAGCAAATCAGCCGAACCTGCAGGTTTTCAAGCAAAGAACAAACCAAAAAACTGAAAAATGACGGGCAACATAAAGCAGGTGTTTCGCATACATATAGATAAATCTGATGAACGCAACATTTTTTATAAAAAAAAACATACCTTTTTCGGTGTCTTCCAAAGCACGCACAAAGTTACGCTGAAAAAAAGAGAGGTTTACAATGAAATTCCTTTCGGGAAATGTGAATTCAAATGCCATCCACCTACGGTAGCTCTGAACTGATACCGGGCAGCGAGCCAACACTGTCCTGAAGAATTTAAGAATCTAATCGCTGGTCCTGCCACAAGCAACACGGGATCAACAGGGGCAGCCGCCATGGCAGAAAAGCTTGAAAAAACACGTTCCATTTTCTATGCATCCTGAAATCCTCTGCAAGTTTAACAATGTGCTTTGGCCAGCAACTGTTATCATTCGAAGCGCTCGAAATCGCAGCAAGAACCAATTCCTAACCTTAAAGTGACCGGGTGGCGGCGTTCGATGCGGAAACGCCACACAAAGATATCGTGAGATGAATTTAAATATCTCGGGTGTGCCGAGTGCGTGATGAGCGGGGAAACACTGGGCTCAAACAACGGCAGCCAGCCAGTACAATGGAGAAACAATAAGTTCTGAGCTCGGCGCCGTTTTTCTGTCCAATTTTGGTCATCGCAATGTCCAAAGCTAACGCAAGTCCGGAAAACATTCCGTGTTACTGAACCGGTACGAGATTCAAACTCTAGCTGGCACACTTACACCGGTGGGGCTGTGGGGCAATTTCCTGCTCGGTCACCTTCTGCACTTTTGGACAATAGATACTCTCGCACTCAAAATAGTGCACATACCTCAGTTATGTTTCACAACAGGATTACCGGACGGTGCAAACAGCAATGATGCCTGACATTAACCGCCACACAGCAATGCTATTTCGATCAAAAACGTATGTATATTGCAATCATGGGCCGAATCACGAAGACAGGCTGACTCGAGCAACTTAAACGAGCATTTCTTTCAGGATTTTTATAATAGTTTAGGTCTTGTTGACACGAAGAACAATTGAAGAAACGTACCGATTTTACGAACAAGTTCGCCCTTTCCATCAACAGCTTTTCTAGATAGTTCAGATGTCCGTTTATGCTTTCCTTTTGCATGTAAGCGCAAATGTTAATGCCTTCGCTCAACTGTATCGCGGCCTCTTTCGCGTGGCCCTCCTTGCTGAGCTCGGCGCCTTCTTCGAGCAGCATTTCTTTCAGCTGGTTCAGGAAAGCCTGCAGTGCGCGACATAACGTGTTATAACGTGTTAAAATGTTGCCCTGGTCACTGGAGTGAAGTGCGCGGAGGCAACGCAAGGAATCGAATAACAAATTGAAAAGCAAGTCAATCATTCCAAAAAAAGCAAATGAAAAATAGCAATCAGAACGACAGGGCTTTCTTCAAAAATGCCAGATCAGCTCAGGAGCAATCCAGTCTTTTAAAAAAAAATCAGGTAAGCTATACGATTCAAAACTACAGTAAATTACCAACCCGCGACTCCCTGGAAACAAGTTGGCGAAAAACGCAATTGGCATCACATTTAATTTCCAGCATTCTACGTTTTTCTACTCCACGGCTGGGTTTCTTCTTTCGTTGAGACATTTTGGCCATGCGTCCCAATAATAATAATGTTGTTACTCGCTGCGACAGTATTCACTGGACTACCTTCTCAGACATTATGACCGCATTGACTCAATTTTTTTCGGTCATTTCAAAAAAAATCGGTCCATGACCGAAAAAGTAAACCCAGGTCCACGGTTTAACTTTCTGCACCCGCGTTCACACCAACAACAATGTTCAACGGAAACAAACGACTGCGCCATTGAACTCGTTTACGTGGGACATCCTTGGGCGATCTCAAAAGAAAAACTCATGGAAATAGTCTCGTTATAGCATCACAATTATCTGACGGCGACTTTCGTTTTGACGCAACCTACCTCGTATCTTTCCGGCGTTCCTGTCCATGGCAGAGACGATCTGTAGTCAGAAAAAATGCCAAGTAGACGCAACAACGCTAAAGTACCAACACTAAGCCGCACTAAACTGCTCCACAAACAACCGATAGAGACGCCGACGCAATCGGCAAGAAACTTCGCGAACTTTTTCACGCAGGAACCGTAAGCATTGAACGAACCAGCTGACAAAGTGTTCGCACATACGGATGTATGAAATAAAGCGGCGAAGCTCACACAGTGTATCTTTTGGTTTGCGGATCTGGTCTCTTTCGTAACGTAGCATCGAAGCACTTTCAGCTTAAGGCGAGGCTGGGGCGCGTTGCCGATGTAATCCGAAGTCATCAGCACATGTTAGTTTGTTTTATTGTCTGACAGCTTTTCCGCTGCCTTCAGAGCTCTTCTGACAGCTCTGATCGCAACGGCCACAACGCGAAAAACAATCCGAAGTTGGCAGAAGGCATCAGAAATAAAGGGGCAGTCTCGGGGGTAGGGTGGTAAGCGCGGTTAACTATCGCCTTTGTCATGAACTAAGATCTCTAGAAAACCGCTAATCCTGAATGAGACAACTTCTGTCCTTTGAGTTACTCTGTCCAAAAGCTTTGTTTTGTTACTAACCTGACCAGTTTAGGGGTGTAAAGGGATTGCATGGGCTGTTGCAGTATGACAGTTTGTGCAAGGCAAGAATCATTCATTGAGTTTCAAGCTAGGCTAATCCTAGTAGGATGTAATGTTGAAGATACATTATTTTGAAGACACTTTTACAAGATATAGCCCAGTCTTTCTCAGTAGCAGTGATAGTTCTACGAATTGCAGGCGATAGCTACAGTACGACATTTGTATGAAGCTTGTGTGGAAGTGGGAGTGGGACTCAAATTCAAGCACAGTAGAAGGCCATTTTATCTCTGTACATTATACAAGCCTAGGCTGTGGGTAGGTAGTTTGGGTAGGCTAGAGTTATATGATTGCTTATTGTTTCCTAGGGACTGCAACTTATTAAGCAACATACAATAATTAAATGCACATATCCACAATTAGGCTAAGATTATGTCACATTGGGAGATGATTTCTAAAAGAAACACACAGCAGCTATTAGTACTGAATCATAAGTACAGCATATAATGAACACTTTGACTATGCAGCTTGTATGAAATAAGGTTGCCGTAGACTTAAGATCATTCATGTTGTTGCCATCCTACTTAAATAGCATGACCCTTCTTGGCTAAGGTCTTTTGAAATTGGTATTTTGCCAATGGCGCAGATATTGTAAGACAAAACCACAATGTTTTGGCTATCACTAGAAAATAACTTAGTTGATCATTTGATTTGTTTATGATGCATAAATGCATAAAATATTGTAACCAGTCGTTTTGGTTGCATTGCCCGATTATCGACATCATCAATAACAACTGCATGCATTTTCGAATTTGGCTGGAAAATGGACAGCAAGTGGTTTGTTCACACACATGGTCCATATCATAGCAGCTTCCAAAGGTACATCAGCACACAAAAATACATAGGTACAACACATCACAGGGTAGGTGTTGGTAGACACATTAATGCTGAGGAAGAGATAAAAACATTTAAGCTAAGCATCAACAGGATATATTTCATTTGGACATTATCATCCACAAGCAATATGTAGTGTTAAGAGATTAAGATTTGTGAAAAGCATCAGACACATGTAGTGAGCAGACAAAAAAGTTGATGAAGATGCACATGGTTGGGCATAGATGCACATGGTTGGGCATATGGGTTGTTCCTAATGAAGGCCACCAGTGTTGTGCTGGAAAAAATGTGGTTACTCTCCACAGTGGAGGTAAGCAAGGAACCGATCGGCAAATTCTTTCAATGTAATTTTTCTGGTAACTAATTTTCCTATTAATAAATTTGCTGATCGATTCCTTGCTTACCCGCATTGTGGAGAGTACTTATCTGAATATAAATATGTGCAAGTTTGAATCATTACAAGATGAAAGTAGAGCGCAGTCAGCTGATTCCACGAAAGCTAACAGAAAACCTAGAGCTATTAAATGAAACAATGTGGGCATACACTTAAAATCTTAGGATGTTAATGCAAAAGTAAATTGGCATTGTACATGCACTATAAATGACACTGCACACATACATTAGCATAAATAGGTATAAAATGTCCGTGTTTTAATTGCAGTAGAAAGTCACTGAGCAAAGGTGCCTATGAGTTTGTTTTCTGCACAATAGAGTGATTTTGCGCCTATCTATCAGTGAGGCATCATGTAATATACCATGACATTTGACTAGTTCGGCAAAGTTACATTTCTGCCATTTATGGAAACTGTTAGTGCTGCAGACTGTTTATACTTTTTAGTGAGACATCCACACCAACTGCCTTGGAACGATTTTATGTTCAGCAACACAATCATAGCATATATTATTGTGTTGAAAACCACTGATACTAGGACTAAATACACATTTATCTTCAGCAAACAGTAAGTGATTCATAGCTGTATTGCCCACTGTGCATCCAGCTCTTGCTATGCCCACCTTTACTTAAAGTTCATAAGGTAAACACAGAAAAAATATTTATATATTGCATTATAAAACTGAATCATATTTAGATTACGAACTTCTGAATCTAAAACTTGGTCAAATCGTTGAAAATTTCAAATGGGATGCTTGTGTTATATTGTTATGAGTTTGCCTTTGGTGCATTGGCATGGTATTGCTATCTTGTACTTTTTCCAGTTAACATTCGCACTATATTTCTTAAATGTTTCTGCTTGAGGATCATGCAGATAACACATATGCACTTGAAAGCATGATCTTATTAGAACAAGCCAATGCATCTTGATGTTTCAGCAAACAACAATTNTGCTTCAATGATCGAATNAACACTGAAATAGAAAGCCATTTCTGGAACATGGATTTGGGACACATGGATATAAATTACGCACCTTTTTTCAACTAACTTGTATGTTGTTAACAAGGACAACACAATACTGATTTTGTAGGTTATTAACACTTTCGTTACCAGGTAGTTTATCCACGCCGATATCTATAGCTACTGGATTGTTTTGGCAGGAAATTCAAATCTCAGAAGGACTGCTACGCGTTTTCCAGCTTTAGGCTAAAGCAGTGATCATACCAACCATTTTGTTGCCTCTGCATTAATCAACTGCCAACATATCATTTCCAAACCATTTTAGGCTACATGCAACTGCAACAAGCCTCTGCCTACCAGAGCAACTTTTTCTGCAAAAGTTTCACTTTGTTGGAAACATTATGTGAGACAATAAAAGCAGCCAACACTAGCATTAAGCAATTAACCTTTATCAATATGCCTAAATATACTTACATAAGCACCTCTAATACATTCTTTCCTGCTTTCCTAGCATTTAGCAGCATATCAAAGCATTTACATTCCACAAAATCACAGTCACTGTTATTGGATCCTGCTCCTGCCTAGGTGAACCAACTCAAAGGAGCCATGCTTTCAAATAGCCTCTGAACTACAAAGAGTTTGGATTGTCATTCCAAGACCAAATATTATTTAAATTCAGGTTAGGACCACATTGTTAGACTGTTTCCAAAAAGGTAAATAAAAAAATCATAAATGCACATTGTCAAGAGCTTTTGGACAGCAAATATGTTAATTTATACATGCCAAGAACAGCTGCACAGAATCATTCCTATGTTGATCTACGTAACACAAGACCAAAAGTGACCAAAAGCTTAAACCTTTGAAATCATTCAATTAGCTGTGCTGTACCAATGAACATTTGTGCACCAGAATAACTTATTTAGTATCGTTCTTGTTTCAAACTGAAATCCACAGAGAGTGTTTTACTTCTTCCTGCGCTTTCAAGATCTGCTTTTAAAATACAAATTCAATGTTAAAACAACAGCATATAACGAAAAAGGAGCAATGATTCCTGCAAGCAGCCTTGTGAACAGGCAAGCCTTGAGCCAAAGACAGATTTGTATTTTGCATCAAATGTGTTTGGGAGAAAACCTTCTGTTCTGTAGCTTGAACCTTGTGATTTTGACAGTTCAATGCTGATTCTGAACATGTACGTGTAACCTCACCCCCGAAGTTATGCACAAACCAGCTTAGAGAATCACATCTTTTAAAAATCTGTGCAATACACAGCACAGAAAACGTTAAGACTGCAATATGACAACAAAAAGCTCTACGTTTTCTATAGGCTTTAGAGGAATCAGCCGACTGGGCTCTGCTTTCATCTTTTTGCGATGATTCAAACTTGCGCATATCTGTATT
>JGI24158J21664_10002468_pt1 | contig 22450 bp, 12 predicted proteins | sample Ectturendosymbi3_FD_21664 | JGI IMG/M metagenome (IMG submission 21664)
AAATGTATTTTTAATAGTATATTAAAAAACGCATTAGCTCGCGGCACCCCTGGGTATTGTAAATGGCACTCTAGGGTGCCGCGGCACCCCGGTTGGGAACCACTGGCTTAGAGTAAAACCGCTTTTTTGTCGTTGTATAGTTTTATTTTTTAATGGCTTGCGTCGTTGTTGATACAGGAAAGAAGTCTATATTTTAACAAATTTGCTTGCGTTCCGTCTTTGAAGCTGCAGTTGTACAAAGCGCTTATTTACAAAATAAACATTTTCATATGATCGGCCATTTAAAGCTTCAGTTTGCTGTAAGCTTTCGAGGAATCAGCCGACAGGTCTCTGCTTTCATCTTTTTGCGATAATTCAAAGTTGCACGTGTCTATCTTCAAGCAGCTAGTCTCCACAAAGGTGAAGGTTTGTCGACAGTGATCCCTCCAAGGTACGCAACTGTACAAATGCGCAGCACCACCAGACCATTTGCGCAGTGAAATCTCATTCTCGCGCACTTGAAAAATTCCAAATGTAATATAGTATATATATTTCACAGCCCTATTAACGCTTGAAACGCTTCACTGGTCGTGTGTCTACACGGTTGCGCAATCACATGCGCACTAAAACAAACATTTGCGCAGTGGAAAAGTTTCTTAGAGGGAACACTGTTGGTCAAACCCTTCGAGTTTGTGAAGATTAGTTATAAGATCTGCCAATATTTCTGTGTGCCAACAAATTTGTTGGTAAGCTTCAAGTTAGAGATGTCCTTTAATTTATTTACTATAAGAAAATTAGAAAACTTTCTTATTTGAGTAAACATAAAATTCTAAAACAAAGGGTTTATGTTGTCGTGCGGAACCAGAGTCAAGAAATTTTAGTTTCTGTATTGATGAAAAGGTGTTACTAGCTCTTACACACTCAGACCCGTAGCCACGGGGACATTTGGGGGCCATGATCACCAATTTTTTTGTACCGCCCAAATTTTCTTGTGCCCAGAAAAATTTGTTTTAAACCTATAATAAAAACAAAAATCTTGCCCCTAAATGTGTATCTTGCCCCCCCCAAACCTTTAAACCTATGGCTACGGGCCTGCACACATTGATCCCTGTATGCGTTGAACTTTCGGATCTAATCAAACTTCGGAGAAGTCCCATCGCCACGGGGGTGCTCTTGGGGGTTCATACCCCCAAACAAAGCAAAAAAAACAAATTGAATTATGAAGCATTATAAATCGGTGGAGTTTTTATCAAATTTAAGAATGTCAAGCCCCCCTGAACAAACGTAAAGCCCTCCTGTTGAAACCTTTCTGGCGACGGTTCTGCTCCGGAGTCAGTTCAGGCTCAGATGCCTTGCTGGGTATCATGGCCGAGCATTGAAATCAGATTAAATCTTCATTAAACATGAAAAACCCATAGAATTGCAGTTAAAGTTTACTGCAAATATTTTTGAAAGATACGCGCGCAGCTGAATTTAATGCGGCAACGCCTCTCTAGCACTGCGTTTCTTGTTTGCAAAAACTCATTGATTTACGGGTTAACAAGCATTTTTTCCTTGCATGGACTTCATTTCGGAACATGCTTTATTGCGGCAAGCACCAGAGCAGACAAAAAGATTTAAAAAATATTTGATATTTCAATTTTTGGGAAAAATATAAAAAGGCACTGTAATCTTTTGTTTGTCCGCTAGGTTAACGTTCAGGGTATAACTTATAAGAAAGTTTACGTACAAAATTGTTGCAATCACATGTATTTGGACTACCACTGCATTTTGTGAAAAGTTGCTATACTTTTTTTCTGATGATAAAAGGTTAAACTACTTGCATTTTTGAAATCCTTCACTTTCGAAATGATGAAATTGACTGTTTTGGTTACGAAACTTCGTTACGTTTTCAAAAATTCAGGGGTAATTGCATAGGTTGCTCCAGTGGATGTGTGTAAACGAAAGGCAAGTTTTGTTTTTTTGCAGGAAATTTAGCTGAAAAGCGCATCACTTAAGATCTAACTTAAAGGAAAATGCTTTCAAGTTCCTAGTCTCCACTAAAGCGACGAAGTCTAATCTCAGTGTTTTGCTCCTCTCTCAGTGTTGACTGTGTTTATCAACTAACAGCTACTCTACAATGCGCTATGACTGACCATTTTTGTGCTCTTGTGTTATTCGATTTGATACGGACCATGAGTCTGAAGTAAATAAGTACATAAACAAATAAAAAATAAAGACAATCAGCAATTTTTCATGGGAAATCGATTTCACGTAACACTATGCATCCTCACTTCATGCGATGCTTACGGGTAAAAAGTTGAAAGGACAAAACAAGAGCAGATAGCAAGTAAAGTCAATACTAAAACGAATAAATCAAAGCACAGGGTGCGGCAAGTAAAAAAATTGGAAGATAGGTCGTTCTGAAATGATTGTTTTCACAAAACGTGCAAAATTATTTAACGCCAATAACCGAGCAACAAACCCACAATGACTGGATCATGCCGCGATGTCTACTCAAACGGAGCGTTGGTGCAATGCGTAAGCAGACCAGCGTTCGTAAAGTTGCCAGGCGTACTTCAAAAAACGCTGTGAAGGGAGGTACATACCAACATCGGTACCTAACATTCATTGGGTGGTAAAAAATCAAACGATGGAAAATGCTTGCTAAATTACAAAAATTGGTTGCATGCTATCAACAAGTGTTTACCTTTCTGTCAGCAAATAAAAACTAACAAACTGCTAAGCAGATGTAAGATTGAAAAATACTGTAAATCAGTACTTACCAAGTTTATTGAACAATACTATAACAGGGAAGGTTAAGCAGCAACACCTAATAAATCTTCCGACTTCGATGTATAACTGTATTCGCACTTGACATCCCGCAAGGGCTGAGGCATTTTTCACCCTCTTCCGCCTCTCGTGGCCCCTCTTAAGGTAACAATAAGAATCCACCAAGAAGGCTGCTGCTAAACTAATTGTGTTTCACACTGTTCTGTGCTATTGCAAATGTAGACTGACGCGATACAGAAGAGGTGCTATAGATATATGTAATGTAGGGTTGGTTTTACAAGTCCCCTATGTACACATAGCCGCCTACTGCGTGAAAGTTCTTACGATGTCTTGAAAGAAAATGGACGGTTTGGTGGCTTGCACTCTTGCAATTATTTTATCGAATGCATTGCATGTCAAACCTCTCAAATGAAATGATTCTAGTTGGTTCTTTTTGTGGGTACCTTCCTTCTTTGCGTTATTTGCTGTAGGCTAGAAATGATTTTCTGCAGAACGTTTTGCACTAGCTTCGGGAATTCGAGGGGCGAAAAAATTCTTATAGAAGGTATTATATGAACATGATGTAATTGCAAAAAATGACGTTTTGCAATTATATAGTTGTCAAGCTATATGCTGGATACACGAAAAGTTATTCCTAAAATCAAACTTGCCCGGGCATGTCCACTTCAGAGTTTACAGCTCAGTGATAAAGGCCAACTCTTGACGCGAATGCAGAAGATCAGGGTTTCGCGTTTGTAAGGGGTCAGTCAAAACCATCCAACGATAGAAACCGGTTACCACCCAAGAATTCCCCGGCGAAATGTGTGGATCATCCAGCAAACTGCCATGCGTGTTACGAATCCCCATCACACAGTTTGAAATCGACTCAAATACAGCCAATTTCAATACAAATCTTCACAGAAGATCAACAAATTGTCGTGGGTCACTGGGCTGCAACGGCGGCCGAAGGTAAAAATGATTGGTATGGCCAGCGGCTAAGAATTACTAGAAAAAAGTGAATGATCTGTGTTTGACAAAACATCAAAATTCAACCATAATTTTTTTACTGAACAGAAGCAGAGTCGTGTAATCAGAAGACAAAAAAACATAATCAGCCACACGTCACACATTACCAAAAACAATTTGGCATTTCTGATTTCTTGAAACAAACTCTGAAGCTATCTTTTGTACATTCAAACTTTCTGTACAGTATCTATGAACTGACAAATGCATTAGGTGATTCAGTCTTTGCGTGCTCGTGGTTGTTCTGAAGTACGTTTTCAAACGACGAAGAGACGAAAAAGAACGCTCTGCAGAAGCAGTTGTAACTGGCAGCACATACATGAGTTGCAGAAGTTTCCCAATTTTAGAAAAAATATCGCAATTCGAAGTAAATGCAAGAGTGCTAGAAACTACATCTTTCATTTTCACAATGACATCTGATATTGTATCACTCAGAACAACCAACTTTTAGACAACTTTGAGACATCCAGATCGTTACTAAAACGCTTTTTCACGGCTTCCAAGTTCTCTGCGATCACGCACGCTTTGCTTGCAGCCGATGCCAGCAATTCCTGGTATTTTGCATAAAGATAAAAAATTTCCTGGTTGAATCTCTTTTGTATTTCACCACTGATGCTGTCGGCAACGTCGATGTATATCATACGATAGAACCGCTTTCGGGGAACTGAATGTAAATGGCCTTTAGCCAGATAGCAGTTTTTTTGGAGGTCTACGGGCTCTCGGAATACGGGGATCCGTTAGTTGTAACTCCTGCGCTTGCTGCAGGGTTTTCTCCCAAAATGAGGAAAATAACTAGCACTACATGTTACTTCAGCACTGTTTTTGGCTTCAGTTGCAGTAATGTGCCTACACTGTAAGATTGTACTCAGCTGATCTATTAATGAAAAAAACTTGGTGCAAACCGCAATGGCAAAAATCAAAGCAGACGTCTCAAACTTTGTATGAATTCCACTTGCTTTGGTTGTAACTTCCAAGCACGTTGCCCGTCGTGACTAACAGCAATAAAAAGCAAAGTTTCCAGAAATGCTTTCCAAAACCGATTCGAAGAATTTCGTTCGGGCAAATCACCTCGTAGGACACGAAAGACGCAGTGCGGCTCCTGTTAAGGTCAAAACTGAGTCTCGATCTTTCGAACAAATCTCTTCGTTTTGGAGAAAAGTGAATAAGGTTGGAAAGCTGCTGAATGTTATCCAACGCGCTTCCCATCATCAGTATTTCCATTGAACAGTCTTCCACAGCCAAGTTCAAAGAATGACAAAAGCAGTGAATAAAATTGCTTTGGGATATTCAGATGTTTTTCGTGTTTGAACTCCAGACAAGCGACCATTCTGCGTGGATGACTCATGTTATAGGCTCCATCGTATACTTGCCCTCTACAGTCATTTAAGTCCAGTCCTAAAGCGGCAAAGTGAAACTTTAATGAGTTTTGTGGTGGTCTCTGCCTTAGTGTTTCCTGTTTTATAAAGATCGACCAAATCTTCATGAACGTCCAGAGTTTTGATCAGGGTTGCGGAGTCGGAAGTAAAATGTTCGACTCTAACTCCGACCTTTCCAAAATTTTCGACACCGACCGACTCCGACCTTTCCAAATTTCCGACACCAAAACCCTGGTTTTTATATCTACGTGTCTCAAACATATACTCACTTGCTCTGTGAAGCTGGAGTCCGTAGCCTCGTCGACAATAAGCGAAAATCACTTGTTCGCTTTCACATCGTGCACGATACTTCTCCAAACAGAATGAGCCGTGATTTCAATAGTTTCATTTTGGATGTCGTGCGAGGTCCAATTGTTTTTTTTTTTGTAACCACTTTGCTACCTTGTTCAGCCAGAAATTGTAAAGTAAGGTAACCCTTGCTTTGCCAGAAATTGTAGTGGAAATACTTTTGAACTAACTCTTTTGAGCATACGGTTGTTCAGCTTCATCCTGAGTCTTCAACTCCACTACAACTGACTCTTTTGCTGTAATTCCACCAAGCACGCACATTGTCACTATGTGCCGTTGATGACTCGTGTTTGCGAAAAGCTTGAGTGGCGTTTTTCCACGTTTGAAACCCGTACGGCGAAAACGCTAGTTCTGATTTCGACGAGTGAAGACATTTCAGAATGCAGGTCATTGTGCATGGATGACAAAAAGCGGATTCTTTACTATTATCCCATTCTAACCAATCCCACGCCTTAAACCTTACTGAAAACTTCTGCTATGTGAATCCTTACCAACAACCTTCGGAAACGACCTTTGTGGTGGATGGGGTTCGAAACGAGCACAGATTGTCTTGTCAGTACAGTACTTAGCCTATACTTCCGTTATCTTCTGCGTTCAGTGTGATACTTGCCTCTGTGCCACTACATTTTCTGGGCAGATCCAGCTCTCATGCTCTGTATGTGTTATCTCAGACTCGTGCTTGTTTGGTGGCTCTAAACTAGCGACCTGGGAATCAACAGAGATTTCATTTAAGCGTGGGGCATGCGCAAAATAACTGTGAATAGTTTTAATGTTCCTAGAGGGTTGCTGTACACTCGTGCTTCCCAAACTACCCCACTTGTTTCTCACGTCCTGAGATTATTCAATCAACCACGTTCCAGACTGCTAATACCAGCTACTCGTTACCTCAACGTCGAATAACTAGATTTGCGAGAAAACACGCTATGGTGCGATATTAGTTCTGCTTCTGAAGAATCGACAGTCTGTGGATCAGGACCTAACACCAAGGAAAGTTCGAACATGCTATGCGATTCTTTCGCGCTTACTGCGTGTAACTTGCTATCCAACGGTTTTGTTAAAAAACTACTTTCGGATGCTTGTGCATATATTGGTCTGGCCCGGCCATACCAATATTTTGGTTGGTATGGCCCTGGCCATACCGGCCATACCGCTTCCGCCGCCCTTGGGCTGGACAATTTATGGGTTTTTCAGTGTCTGGCACTTCGTTTATTTGTTGCAAGAATATAACTTCAAACTAAAATTCGTAACTTAATCCAGCAGCAGCTGGTGGCGTGACGTCACAAAGGATACGTGCGATTCGCTAATATATTCTGCAACTAAGAGTTTGGAGGGGAACTTATATCATAATAATTTGTCGTTTGGGAGAAACACGCTTTAACGAGCCAAGTGCTAATGGCTTCTCTAGCCACTTGGAACTTGCTAGTTCCGCAATCCGCATACTACTGCGGTTAACCCAGGCCTGAAATCGTTCTGTAAGATCGGCCTCAAGTATGCCATGCTAGCATTGTGACCCAACAATAGCGGATGACGTCAGAAAGGCAAAACCGCGAATAAAATACTTGACTTGGAGAGAGCGGCACGGCGTGCATTGTTGTGTAAGCTAACAATAGTGTGCTTTGAACAAGTAGGCCGAATAGCTAAGCCTTATAGCCAAGGCGCTCATCACAAAAGGCGAATTAAAGTGCTGAGTTACAGTAAGGTTTCGGAGGTTATTCAACATAAACCCGCTTGTTCCGATGAAACCATCGACAGCACAGCAGTCGTAGAGCTTTGGAAAGGTGGCTGCTCAACGTCGGGCGAGCCTAAGCGAGACTGCGGTTGTCTGAAGGCCGGCGCTGCATAGTGGCAATTTCCAGGCAGCAAACAGGACAAACAGCGGGCGATAGCCGCAGACATGAACCACGAATTGCGATTATCTGCATTGCTTGAAGTTTGTGCAGTTGGCGATTCGGATGCGTTGGAGGAAATACTAGGGTCTGGCAAGCTGGACCTCGTCAACTACAAGGATCCGGATTGGGGAGAGAGAGCTCCACTCCATTGGTCATGCATAAAAGGTGTCTCGTGTTGAAATGACTTGCAGTCCATGCAATTAAGCCCGAGTGTTAGATTTCAATTACTGCATCATATCAGTCTTGTTTTCACAAATTATTTAATTGATGGCCAGTGTTGCCTGCTCAGCATGGGCGTCGGAAGGATTTTTTCCAGGGAGGGGCCAATAATGGATTTTTCAGGGGTAGGCAAAAAGAATTTTGCAGAGGGGGCAAAAGTGGCACATTTTCATTTTAATCACTCGAAACTAAGAAAATAATATTTTTTTGCTAAAAATTTGATGGGAAAATGTTTAAATTCAAAATTCAAGGTCCATGCTACTCACATGACATGAGTTGGAATTTCTTGTATTGGTCACTACTGGACCAGGGATTAGCGTATGTGACGGGCAGACTTACCCCACTGCCTTCCTTAAGGCATGCCTCCGTAAAAGCTCATTAGTGCGACAAGCAGGGCCGGCCTTAGCAGGTGCGGGGTCCAATGCAAGACCTATGTGCGGGGCCCTATTGAGCAGTGGCTTTATGACGTCATCATGTTCAGTCAACCGTGCTATACGACCATGGTAGAGCGCACATATAAAGCCTTAGCACGAGAATTGAGAACATTTGCTAACGTTCGATAATACAGGAAATCCATCGTTGGTTCTAACGAGAGAGCTGTTTGCTAGCAATGAGATTTATAAGCCGTTTCTACTGAATTCTCGAGCGCAAAGGGTTCCTGGAAAAAAAGAACAAACTACCTAAACACCATGGCGCGGGGCCCCCAGAGGCGCGGGGCCCAATGCAGCTGCATCGGCTTAAGGCCGGCCCTGGCGACAAGTGTTCCCAATAGAAATGAACGGTGTATGTTTCGAAAGACACACTTATGCATTGGAATTTGTCCGTCTGACTTTCCAAGGACTAAGTCTAGTTACCTGCGCTTTTTCTTTCTGCACTTTATTATAGCAAGAACTTATAATGGAAAGACACTTGCCACAAATGGAAATTTGATCTGGGATGTAAGTTCGCAACAATTTCGACTTCCGCAGAATTTTCATAAATTTTGCGGTATGTTTGGTAAATTTCAGATGTTTGCCCCAGAAACTTTTTGATTGGATGCTTTAGTTTGTAGCTTACGGACGAAGATGTTGCGTTGAAATTGTGTTGTGAACTTGTGAAGTGGTCGTTTGCAGTGAAATTGACCGTGGTTTGAATTGCAAGTCAATAGTTAAACACTACAGAAGGAGAAACTATACAATTATATGTTGTTTCTTATGATTAGCATCGAGCCGTGATAAAGAGTAAGCGCTAGGTTTATTGCTGTTTGGGGCTAAACACGCGACTAAATGTTGTCAAATGTACTCCCATACAGCGACATTTTTCAGGCCTCTGCGCTCGTTTCCAAACGCACGGAGCCAACCTGATAATTTTCAAGTCTTTAAAAACATCGTATCGCCAGTCACTCACTTACATCTCAAAAGAGTGTTATTTGTTGACAGTAAAATGCGAGCAGCATCTCTAAACGATTAATCAAAAGGGAGTTGGCGACATTTTTCCAGAATAACACTAACTTTTTAGTATTTTTTGTCTCAAACTTTCGCTCGTGTTACTGACTCAAGACCGGCGTTCGCTCTAAGCCGGGGTTTCACAAACTGGGGTCCGCTGACCGCTGGGGTCCATGACGATATGATAAAAAAAAACGTCGAACATATTCATTGCACAGCATTTACACTGTGACAAATATTAGCAACAGTGATGCGTATTGGAAATATTTCGCGGGTTTTCGCAATCGTAAAACTTTTGTTGCGCCGTCTCAAAATTCGCAGTCAGATAGTTGTGTACAATGATTCTCGCAGCCCAGGTCTATGACGTAGTAAAAAAATCGATCCATGAGGTTGGGTCCTGAGAAAAAACAGATTCATAAACGGGGTTGCGTGGCCCAAAACGTTTAGGAACCCCCGCTCTAAGCTGTGCGCGCATAAGGTTTTCGAAGGATGTGCACATGGAAAATCCAAGTGCGCACACGGATTTGTGCCTTGGTGTACAGACAGTCTGTGCATTTGTTCTGAACAGAAACGTAAATTCCGATCCATACAACTTGAAATTTTATGTCGGCTGTTGGCAATAACCTAACATGAGTTTCTCGCTAACATGGCGTCGGAAGCGGTGCAGGGGGAGTGTCCTCCCATGGATATTAACATTTGATATTTTTGGAAAAAGTTAAATTTGTCAGCTGTAAAGCGTATAACGCAAGTGCTTCATTCGAACGTCATTCACGCAGGATTCGCGCAGTTTTGGTTTTGCGCTGATATATTAAGGAAGGGAAGTTGCACAGACCGACCAAGGATCAGGTGGTGTGAATACATCTCTAACCTGGCTTGGGCCGGTCTTGGTGTTGAGCCAGCAGAACTAAGAGGTTGCTGAAACCGTAAGGTGTTGTGAAATCTCCTGGAGTTTTTCCCCCGTGACCCTACCAAGAGTAAAAGCGGGTGTGAAAAGTGATAACGAAAGTTCGTTATATTATGGATTTCAATACGTACAATCGAAATTCACTCATTTGGTCATTTGAGTTAAGACGTTTGCGAGCTTTTACGTAATTAATCTTATGTGGTAAACAATAGAATTTGCGAGTTCTTCCATCCCGCGATTGTTTTTTCGAAACTTTCGCATGGTACGTGTTTACCCAAGCATTTGCTTGAGCATGTTTAGGTGCTGAGCAATGTTGATGTTGGAGTTTAAATAACGCTAGCATATGAGCTTCCACGTCTCAGATGAGATAACTGAAACCGTTCTTTTTTCGTGCAAAGCTTGAGATTTGAAACCGAAGGTAATAAAGATCGCTTTGCAAGTGTGCAACACAAAAAAAGAACTTACCAACATGGCGCATTTAACATGTTAGCGTGTATTTGTTAAAAGTCAAAGAAGCTTTATGCAGATATCTCGTAAATGTTTGAACGATGCAGCACAGCAGCACAAGAGTCGAATGCCAGGTAACAGCGTTGCCGGATTACACGTGCCCATAAAACTTAATCTGCTATATGATTTGCACTGAGATCATGGGCGTCGGAAAGGTGCCCGTCGCCTCCCCATGTTTTGAAATTTCATATTTTCCTATTAACGTTTCAATAGAAAAAGGTTTCTCCCTTAGTTTCGAGTTGGCAAAATGAAATTTTACCACTGTTCGCCCCCCCTGGAAAAAATATTTTGGTCACCTCCTAAAATCCTCTATTGGCCCCCTGGAAAAATCCTTATGACACCCATGATTGCCATTTCAATTTTTAACACCGCACCACTTTCACGCAAAGCGTCTGTTGTCGTAGTTGTTAGGAACCTTGCTGCGTTCTACAGGTAACGTAAAGATGGACTAAAATAAAAAATGGCGTATGATGTCAAAATTGTCGTTGTCTGATAATTGGCGTTGCTTCGCGTGAGCTGTTTCTTGCCTTATGTTCATGACTAGATTTATTGTGATTAATTTAAATCTGCGCGTGACTTAATCAAGCTATAAAAAATACTAGTGCGTATTATGCCACTTTAAGTCTATCCACCCATCATCACGGTGGTCATACCTTTATTGTAGAACGGGGGCGATGCACGAAACTTTATCCCATAATAGGCTGTGCTCAGTGCCCCGACCTCTGAGTATCTCTTAGAGCTAGACCTTACGCCCTGACGGGATAGTCATTCGCAAGCCTTGCGACGAAAAACAGAAAACAAGGTTCATCGATGAAATGACGCGAAGTTCCTCTAAGTCTGAAAAAAGACCTGAAAAAATTGACAGACGTGCTCGAGAAGAAAGCCAATTGCAAGAATGATTGTGACACAGTCGCACAGAGAAAAAGTTGAGCGAAAATATTTCGTTTGTTGTTTCGGAAAGCGACGACACCTCGAGAGTTCGTCAGATGCTGCACGGGCATAGTTAATACAAGTGTTGCTTAGTCGTGAATACTTGCACAGTGGGCAAGTTGGGGGGGGGCAAAAATTTTTTTTTGAGGGAAAGTATTTGATTTTAGACGAGGAACAGTATTTTGTTTGGGATACTGCCTCTCAAAGCTCAAAATGCCTAGGTATTCTAAAAATTTAGGGGGGCATGGCCCACCGGGCCCCCCTAGCTACGCTTATGTATCTGCAACAGATATTTGTCCGATATCTCGCAATCTCCAAAAAAGAGAGTTAAATTTTCGAGAACGGGTTTGAGACCGGAACTTTGTCATAAAAGCCTAGACAAAGGGCCCGAAAGTTTTCTGCTTCGCCAAAAATTTTTTGAATTGTTCAGAAAAACGTCATTGGCGCTTCAGAACGATATCTTTGTCGAATTTCGTGCATTTTTCACAACTCCTTTTAGTTTTTTTTCCTACCCGAAGACAGGACAGACAGATCAGTGGAAGATTTATCGATTTATATATCGATGGAGCGTTGAAAGTCTCGAGGCAATGTGCTCAAACCAAACACTTGCAACTTTCGAGACCTAAACTCGCGAAGACATGTCTCGTCTCGAAACCGAAACCAGGTTTCAAGACGCCATCACTGGCCTGTAAACTGGTTTCGCAAGTTGCGTGCGGTCTCTGAAGTCGTGGCAAACTGTAATAACTTCGTCATCAGTATGACATCTAGGAGGGATGGCTGGTTGCAGTGATTGTTTACCGAAGACGGATAATTCTAATTAAAAAATGGCCAAACTGATAGATGTCTACCACATCGTTCAGACGTTTCGGAAAAAAAACATTAACACTGATGTAAACAGTGGTGGTCCCCCCTTTCATCTCATTGTCAGCTGGTCGCTGATTGGTCTGGCAACTTTCTTTTCACCATTCTGATGGCTGTAATGATCTTCATTCTTCACCGTAATGTATGGACCGTGCATCCCTGGAATCTATTACTTTGGCTGGTATTTGTGGTTAGATTTTTTAGCACTCTTTCACGCAACGATGCGAAATACTCTTGGTTGATCTCTGCATCCCCGCACTTCTTTCATTGGCGCGAAGAGGTCTTTAGCGCTCTTAATATTAATTTTTAATCACTTTGGTGTGCATGCAAAGCCATGAGTCTGCAATTTGCGTCAGCCAGTAACTGCCACTGCGCCTTTCCTTAAATATTCAGAAACCGCTTTCCGTATACGCCATAATAGCTTAACCTATAGAAATAGAAGTATTTCTGACTTTTCATGTTGCGGTTCTTCGCGGGAAGAAAGTGCCATTCCAACGTTTGATCATAGCTTCCATAACGTCTGGCTTGAGTGTGTTGTGTGTGTCCTCATTGAGCTGATGGTGTACGTTGCATAGAATCTGTGGCGTCTTAGTATTTGAATGTGGTATTTCAGCACACTGCAATTTGCTGGAATGTGCTTTTTTGGTGCTCGAGTTAAGTCGTTGTCGTGATATCGCCCTCAAAAGCAAATTATATTTGAATCCAGAAGGACCCAAAACAACGTACAGCCTGTTAACACGAAACGTTCAAAAATAAACGCACATATCAAGCTCGCGGTCGTGAGAAAACAATGTAAAAATATGATTGGACAAGGCTGGCGTTTGCAAACGATACTCAAGACCGGAGGTGACCAAAATTAAAACATGAAAGACAAACAGCCCAGAAAAGATACCGGAGAAGTGTTGCGCGTGTACTGTCGTTGTTGCGTTGACAAAACGCTGACCTTTGTCACGGTGAAATGCGCAGGAAAAGGCGATATGACCCGGCGCTTGCTCGAGAAAGGTGCTCATCCTGGTGTGAGGACAACTTGCGGCTGGACGCCAGCTCATTACGCAGCCGAAGGAGGGCGCACACATGTTCTGAGGTAAGATCAAACAAGCTTTGCATCCAAACGCACCAACTGCTTTTGCAGTAAAGGTTTTAATCCCAGTATCGTTTGTTGGTGTGAACTGTAAAGCATTTCATTATACGATTTTTAATATTCATTTTTTGAAATACTCTGATTTCATCGCAACGTTTTGATTTTCAAGGTGTACTTCATGCCTGTCGGAATTACATCAGATTTTCCGAAACAATCGTGAACTAATAACTGAATTAAGTTGCAAAAAATGCTGCTTTTTAATTTTTTTATCAGTATTATTTAATATTGCTGCTGACCGAGGTTCTTTTTCATCAACAGTGTTTCATTGAAATTTGATACTAGTTGAAAAAAAAGCCATAAACCTAATTTTCGAAAATATCAGGTCATGATTAAGAAGTCAACAGTATTATCAGTTCTTAATGAGCTTGTGAAGTGTTGTGCATGAAACAATTATTTTTTTAACATTCGCAAAAATATCGCTATTTGTTGAAATTCTTTTTTTTTTTTTTTTAACGTTTGCGACTCCTGAATAGCAACTTATCGATAAAGTTGTGTCATTGTTTGCAATTTCATAAGATTATGATAAGAGTGCACCCATTTTTACTCGTATTTGCTTCAGCGAACATCAAAATTCTCTTTCGTTGAAAACACTGTTTATTGAAAAATTTTCCCATAGAAATGGTTATAGTCTATCAAATTTGTTTTATTATACTGTAAGGTCATCCGCATTAAAGTTTTTGAAAATGCAAGGAACAGACCATCAGAGGAGTTTTTGAAAATTTTATTGCAAGTTGAAACAGACAACAACCGCGTATAATACATTATTACGTGAGCTCAAGAAGTGTTTAATATGCTTGTTTCTTGCAAAGTTTTATATGATAGAATGTCGTATAGCGTGGGTGTTGTCTATATTGTTAAACAAATATTTTTTAAACCTGTCCAATCAAACGTGAATAGGTATACGTTGCAAAAATCAATTCGATAATGTTTGCATAAAAAATATTTCAGTGCAACAACATAGGTGTTCACGTGTACCAGCCTATTTATATAAGGTTCTTTGACTTCCAAGGTCAGGTATGTTCATCGATAAATGCATGCGCTGTAGGTCAAGGACCAAGATAGATTTGCAATCAATTTACTTTTCGCACATCCGGACATGACCTTAATAAGGGACGCGAATAGAAACGACGAACGCAACGCGCCGACTGCTGCGCGGACGCTATTCCGGTCAAGCAAGAGGAGAAAATCGCGCTCGACAGTAATTTCTGACGAGTGGACTTATGGCCAGCAGCGATATTACAGCACCAACTAACACAATTATGCACTGGTTTAGATTTCCTTCTTGATTTAAAATGAAAATCAAGTGATGTATTGATTGAAGAGGAGTGCTACAAAAAATTGTCTTTGTTTCGTTAAACTTATTGCAAAGTGAAATTTTCGCGTTTGCAGGGTATTGCACAGCTTTAAAGCACCAATGGAAAGAAGAGATTTGTTTGGCGACACGCCGAAAAGAATTGCTGAAATTTATGGACAAAAAGAAACCGTTGAATTTCTTAACATGTAAGTTCACGCCACGTCCCAAAGGAAAAATCGGCAAAAAACGGTTTTACTAAAACAAGCAGTTTTTCGTATATCATGTTATAAAGTTAACAAGTACAGTATATCGGTGCATTGCATACGCGGTCGTGGTTTGCACTGCGGCCCGCAGAAGAAAAGTAGGTTTTTGTGTTCTCCTTCCGCGTTTTCAACAGGAAACACTACGCAAACCGACGATCTAGTAAAGCGGACGTTTAAAAATTTACCCCGACACTTAAAAATGATTCGGTCAGCGAGAAGAATTGTTTTCATTTCATTGTTTCGTCGTCATGAATTCTGTTCTGTGTTGTAAGCCATCTTTTGAAGACAATTCTACTTGTTTTTGATATAAACTGTAGGACAATGTCTACAAAAGAATAGCAGTGAGCCGCCAGGCAATGTGTTTACGTCAGTCGAACTGTCGGTAAAAGACCGCAACACGTGAAATTGCGGCAGTTGTACTTCTGCCACAGACGTGTCACAGTTTGCTCAAGGCGCGTGACATTGAACAAGTCTTCCTCCGATTGTTACGTCTCTGCTAAAAGCGCAGCGAGATCTAAGTCTATACCACTAAAAGTGCGCATAAAATTTGACGCCAAGATTCATTTGAAAACTTCAAACTTAATGTAAATCGCAAGGACTTCAAGGTGATAATACCCGCTGTGAATCTGTGTGAAATTAGAAAAAACCTTTTTGAAATCGATGTTGCCTGTTTTCCTACAAAATATCAAGTGCAAGGCGTTGTCTCCTTTCAAAACCTAAGGTGGGGGGTGGACAGTTTGAATGATGCAATGGTCATTTTTTCGTGAGCAGAGCGGAGGCTGAGTATCGCGAGTGGCGGCGCAGAGCGGAGCTGTGCGGAGAAGTCGACCCGTACGACGACGAGGACGTCGAATGGTGTTACCGAAATAACGTGAAGCCGGAAATGTTCGTCACAGAAGAAGAACTCGCGGGTATGTCCGCTTGTTTGGGCGGAGAGGGCGCGAACAAGAGAGGTGCTCGCCTGTTTCAAAACGATCTGTCGCGTTTCGAAATGTTAACTGTCTGAAAAGTAAGTGCAAGGCTACTAAAATTGCACTGCAATTAGGCAATTACCCTCGAGAGGAACTCTTTGTAAAAGTGGACTGCAATTTTTGTAATAAAAAGCTGTGTGGAAATGAGCGGGTAAGTTTGCACGTGGACAGGACGTAATTGGAAGATACACAGACCTGCTTTTGTTTGTTGTTCCGTGTAAGGCTTACACAACGCTCAGTGACTCCAGTCAACAAGAAACTGGCGATGCGTGAAACCGACAAAAGACGTACGTGAACGTGTTACCTGCCTCCACAGGGCGAAGTAAATTAATGATGTTTAGAAAGTTACAGCTCGGTTAGCATCCGCAAACTTCGGAAGCGAAATTTCACAATGAACAACCTGCAAAACTTTTATGATCCTTCGCTGAGTAGCAAAGGGCGTTGAAAGGGAAAAAAACATTTGCACACAACCTGGGCGGGAAACATGTGTTGGCGACAGCAGCGTAGCCAGCCCCAAAATTTTTTGGGAGAGCAAATATTTTGAATTTAAGCGAGCAACAGTATTCGGTTTGGGACGCCGCGTCTCGAAACGCAAAACGACAAGATATGCTTGAAATTTGTGGGCATGGCCCCTTTCGCCCCCCCTGGCTACGCCTGTGGTTGATGGGGACAGTTGGTCTTGGTTTCTTGTTGCTGTTCTCCGAGCTCCAAACGTTGCGCTCGCATAAGATGTAACCACGGAAACGTTCAAATATCTCCGCTACCCCTCAGCGCGATTACTGACACGCACTGCACGTTTTTTCAGAAATAACCAGCACCGTGACCAACGCCAGCATCAGTGAGAGCCTGGCTTCGACCCAGCGATCTCGCGTGAAGGGGCGCCACTACCCGAAGCCTCACTCCCGGCGCGGCACGCCCTCCAGTGGAGGAAGCCGCTCAGGCACGCCGAAAAAGCGCACGAGCAAGTCGCGCAAAAAAGGCCTGAAGAAGACTTGAAACCCGTAAACTGGTCATAGGATTGCGATGCAGTATATGTGGCTATCAGCGAGTATCTTTACTCACGCAAGCAATACCTCGCGCACTTCAGGCGCAGTCTGACTGCGCTGTAGAGGTTTCTTCTTTCTATTTCGAAAGGACTTGGGAATTGTTCGATACATACTACAACTGCCTCCCACTGTTTTCGCTTTTTTTTTATTTGAAAAGAAACCTGATAAGTTTTTCGTTGGACTTTTGAAGAAAAATTGTAAATGTTCGTTCACACAATTTTGATTTCAGATACAATGACAATTTCAGTTTACAAAACGAAGGCATTGTGTTGCTAGCATGTAAAAACTAGACACTTGTGAAAAAATCGTCACAATTTTTTCAAATTGTAATGTAATTGTAGAACACGTTTTCCGTATAATGCTTACCGCGAAATGTTTGGGTGAAAAATCGAACTTCTGAGCGAGCGCTTCAACGCAACTGCTTCCTATGAATTTGTCAAGTTTTTCTGTAACTGCAGTTATTTTTTCTGTAACATTAGTTATATTTGTAGTCATTTTTTCCGGAACTATAGGCATTTCTGTTACTACAACTCCAAAATATCAATGTAACGTGGGTATTTTGCGATAACCTCCAATCGTTTACACTTCACAGCTGATCTGACTTGCTATGCTGTAGCAACGTAATATGGCAAAGGCTGTGGAAAGCTAAATTTGTTTAACAGCTCCAAGGTCGCATTTGCGTTGACGTCTGGACAGAGGTAGTTTGGCCTATAACTCCATCTTTTTCACGGCCCATTTCCACGCAGACGTGCAGGTTGAACCATCTCGGCAAAAAATTACGGACACTGAAAAAACACTGTTGGTTTGATGTGCTACACACTTTGATGCGTTTGCAGTAGAGAAAGCTGAGAATCCATTTAAGAAAAAAGCGTTTTTGTTGTCCTCTCAACTTTGATTTAGAACCCATCGCAAGTAGGGTGTGTTAATCAGCCAAGATCGGTAACTGAAACGATGCAGACAACGATTCACAAGTTTCGTTTGCGATTTCTTTTAAGGGCGAAAGGCACAATGTGTGCATTTGTTCCTGCCTACACGGATCCCTCTTTGTTTCCTGGTTTACCGCTTGTTACTTTAAAGGCACGACATGGTTTCACGGCAACAAAAAGTCAAGCAATGCTTGGGATTCAATCCATCAGAACTGCACACTCCGCTGGTGGGACGTGCGCTGATGCTTTTGCGTCCTTCTGACTGCAGATCGATTACGAAAGAACGTTTATTTCAAATCAAAGCTCACTCGCTGCAGCAGCACATGTTGACGTTCCGTGGCAAAGACGAAAACACGAACATTGTCGACTTTTCGTTAAAAAACGCATCCCGTCACACACGTTCGTTTTCGTAAAACAGCGTGAAACACATCGATCTCCTAACCCGTTGACTTTTGGCCTTCCCGCAAATGAGTGGCGTACTTACGGGAGGATGTGGACTTTTCGTAAGTTTCCTTTGGTCCTGAATTCTTTTTCTAACGCACAGTGTCACTTGCTGAGCGGTAACAGCAAGTTTGTTATTAGCCACTGTAGCGGAGGATTTGCGAACAACCTGTCCCCTCTTATGAACTACAGCTCGGGTACATCACTGTTTGCGCGTTCGCTTTCCCGTTCGTTTCGAATTTTGAAAGTTGTTCCGACAATGCGTTCGGCGTTGATGGAAACATTCTGTGCAAGCGTATTAACCAAAGCGAATCGAAACAAAGAAAACAAATCATAATGAAGTTCACGTTTTTCCTGCAGACGCGTTTCCTGCGAAACAATTGCGGGCGATGAAGCTGCGATTTGAAAAGTTGATAATTTGAAGATGGCCAGGCTTGGCAACGAAATGCAAACACAGCAGCACTTACCCTCGAAACCAGGAAGAAATTTCAAAACGCTGACCCCGCAATCTGCTGTCCGCAACGGTTGCGACCAAAATGTCAAAACAGCGCCCAGAACAATCTACCGTCACTTGTACTCTTGCGTTACACACCACGGTCGCCTGCCGGTTATTCGCATTAAATAAACCGGTGAGATGTATGTGTCTAAACTTTTCACTTTTGACAATGTTTCGACAATTTTCGACTTATTTTTTTCTGAAACAACACCTTATGTTCAGGAGAAGCGAAAATAAAAGGAATAGCCGCTCAATCAATGAAGCAACCATGCGTCCACTGCGCAACCATGCGTGCACTGCACAAGGAGCTAGTGTCTTTCGTCCAAAGATGCCATGAGTCAATTGGCACCTGGTTGCGCAAAACTACGTTTTCGCAGTAAATAACTTAAAAATTGGTACATAGCCAGCAGAATTTAAAAAACAGTTCGTGGCACTAATTTAAAAAGTTCGTTTATAGTAAGTATAATTTTTAGCTGTGACAGCAGTTAAAGAGCAACACCAAAACATTTTGATTTACACATGACATTTTGTTTTAAGTAAAGAGTTACAACAAAGGCGTTGTTACAGAAGGCGCTATGACAAATGAAGAGGCTTTATTTCAAATGTTATTTTGGCTTGAGCAGCAAGTAATTAGGAAATGAGTTCTGCATTTTGCAGGAAAAGCAGTTGAAATTTCTTCATCAAATATCGTTAGCACGATTTCTTCAAGTGCCGCACTTCTACACCACGCACCAGACAACGTTGATTAATTCTGGTCGGTCATCATACCGTTTCATGAGAAAGAACGACGGAAGCAACTCTCCGTCAAGAAAAACAATAAATCTACTCGCTTCGCAGAAAATACTCGCTGATCCCCGAAAACTCTTGTCTTTGCAATATCCATCGTTTCATTCATTGTGAGCGATAGTTTCGACCCTAAGATTTCTTATCGCGACTTGCTCTCGAGTTTTCCTTAAGCTTCAGTCACCAGCACCGCTGGTAGTTCGAGCTTTTTATCCGCTGTCAGTTCCGACTTGCCCATATCGAGCGTGTCGAAGCAATCCACGCAAATCGATGACACCGGCGATGCGGTGCAGCAGTCGCACGCATCGCTGTCGACGTCCGCTGCGCGCAACGAAGCTGTTTTCCTCAACGGCGTAGATTTTTCCGAGGACGTCATCGTGCCTGTTGCTGAGGAGGAGGACGAATCAATGCCAAAGGTCAACAGCGACCGCAGGAAAGACAGGCCTCGCAACCACAAGGACCGGAAAATTCTCGAATACAGGAGGGGGTTGAGCGCGCTGTTGATCGGCAGAAGGACGATGGCGGTCACGGCGTACGCGCTGTCGGGAATCGGCGTGCCCGTGACGTGGAACAGCGACATGATGCAGATCGGCACCCAGCACATGCAATCGGTCACTACCAGCAGCGCTATTCGGCGTTGCATGTCGGCGGTGCTGACCTGGGCGCGACTGACGCCGATCGAGCTTCTGACGCTCGCGGTCCTGCTGCGCCGCGACTGCGATCGCAAAATCGCGGCGTCGCTCCGGCAGGATCGCAAAATCGCGGCGTCGCTCCGGCAGGACGCCTTCTTCCACCGCTCGATCGACGATTGCGACCTAGATGGCCCCGGACGACTTCTCTCCGTTCCCATTCTTTCGCCAGCTTTTGATTTGCTGCCCACAAATTGAGGCTGATACGACGACTTGGTGTAGATTATGACGTAAGCGCTGACGATGTAAACGACGGAGATAAAGTTTACTACGATCATGCAGAAAGCGTGGCTCCAAAAAGGATCATCCGTGGTCACGTAGAGTTTGGGAACGCAGACGCTGTTTTCGCTGTAATAGCCGTAGAATTGCCAGTCGTTGTGAAACGGTGCGACACGATCAAGATACGACTGCATGGCGTTCCACGACAGTGTGTCGTTTGGGCAGTGAGTGGCTTCGATGGACGAACCAGCCAGAAAAGATACCATTCGAACGAGTGAATCGGCCGCTGTGCGATTGACCACAGGCTGTCTGATTTGGGGAAAAGGCAAGCTTACCCAGGCTGACGAAAAGAAAACATCGCGAAAAAACGGCAACAGCGGAGATGCCGAGTATGCGATAGACAGGACCCAGGTCGTTAACACGATCAAGGACAGATATCGAAATTTCAAGTGGTAGGAAGCAAATGGCCGGAGCACAGTATGCAGCCGCAACGTTGTCAGGGAAACCAACGTGAAAACAGACGCTTCCGATGACGTCAGTAGCAAGGCGCCGAGGCTGTGGCAAGTGGAGCTCGCGCGCCACTTGCGATCGAAAATTCGGTGCTGGTAACTGTCGTTCGTCTGCTTCTCGTTTAAAAATGAAAGCACTGCAAGGGACATGAGGTATACGCCCATCAGCAGATCGGCGAGTGCTAAATTGAGCACTAGGACGGAATTCCAAAGGCGAACCAAGCGCCTGTGGCCATTGATGCCACAGCGACCTTTCCGAAAGCGGCTGCTGCCTCTCAAGCTTGCTTTGAAGGCTGGAGAGAAGTGGAGACTCGATCGTTTGCAATTGCTTTCACGGTTGGTTTGCAGAAAAAAGGACGCTTTGGCAAAGCGGCTCATCTTATATAGCTCGGCCAGCATGCTGCCAATGACAGCCAGGTTTCCGATTAATGCAGTTACCGCCATGATCCATACCAGCACTTGCAACGCCAAGTTGTTAATAAGATTGTAGCGGGAAGACTGAATTTCGCTGTCGTATTCGTCGCTGCCGTCCTCGCAGTCGTTCTTCCCGTTTCCCTTCAGCGACTCGTCGATGTGCAGCGGCTTCCCGTGCGTGCAATAGAACCTGCCCGGGCAGAAGCGCTCGTCCTCGCCATGCGAGCAATCTTTCACGCCATCGCAAACCCTCGCGACGTCCACCACTTCGACATTGTGCGGTGTTCCCTCAGGCAAATAGAATAGCTGTCCAACGCTAGGGGTGTCTGGCGATTTCGTAGCAGTGGTTTTGGAGGCGCTTGTGTTTTCCTGGTTTGGGTAATGTGTAAAGTACATTTGATGGGCTGTGTCCGACAAAGGGGCTGTGGCTGCTGCGCGATTTTTGTGCGCGTTCTGGTCCAGAATGTCGCATCGGACTGTCATTTTGAGCAATTCAGCTTGATTGGCCTTCATCATTGACTGTTTGAAGACCATGGTGAAGTTTCTCTGTGAATTGTATCTCCTGAGCAATTCTGAAAAAAGGCAGAAATATTCTAAGTTCGCGTCAAAGCAGTAGCCTACTCAAAATATATTTACAAAACTCAGAGCCGTGTGATAGGCTGTTGGACCCCCCAAAAAAAATCCAGATGAGGCCCTTTAATATTAGCAAGCAGTTAGGCAGAGGCGTGCTTTTTCGAGCCAGTTGCAAATTAGCCCCTTGACCAGAGCTATTTTAAAACCTAACCAAGCTAAACTAATAATGTACAACTTAATAGAAAATAACTTCAATGAATTGCCAATGCAAAATAAGTGAAAACTAGCTTTATCACTTGTTAGTGAAAGCGAAACAAATATCTCTTCTTGTGATGTGATAGGAAATTATTTATGATGTAACTTACCTGTTTGGTGTAGTTGCCGTACTTGCATCAACTATAGTATACGACAGGGGTGTGCAACCTGCGGCCCGTGGGCCAAATGCAATACAACAAAGTGGATTTTTATGCCGGT
>JGI24158J21664_10002469_pt1 | contig 22448 bp, 14 predicted proteins | sample Ectturendosymbi3_FD_21664 | JGI IMG/M metagenome (IMG submission 21664)
GTGTTGTTTTCATGTTTTGGCATGATATTGTGGATATAGAGTTGCTCTATTGTGTGACAAATTTTGAGCTTGTTTGGACTTGAAATAAAGTAGCAGTGGTTGAAAATGCAAAAAAGTGTCGACTGTACCCCACTTTCCCCTAACTATACGTAAGTTGAACAGAGGTTGCACGACTTGTGTCTTTTCGTTTGATGCAATGTTCTTGTCAACCACAGAACACTTGCATGTTTTGCAATGCTTTAATTTGCTTTCAGCACTTGCGCAAACGTGCGGATGGCCCTTGCAATCAAGTTGCATTTAAAAGTAGCAGCGTTACTGTGGCCAGTGATACCAGCAGTGCGAAAGTGCTGTAGATCTAAAAAGGCTAATTTAGCACATCAGCATTTCTAGACTGTGCTTTCTGCACTTGCAGACACATGCCACGGTGAAAACACCTATCCACAGAACTCGAACGAAGCCGTACATTGTCCACTGTCCAGTAGCCAATAAACAGTGATCTCACTTTTAGGGATTTTGCCCCTAGATTGGAACGTTTGACCCTTTTCAGGAATCTTTTAGGATTTTCGGAAAAGTATGAAAATGTGTATAATGAACTATTTTAGTTCTGTTTGGAAAACATATTTGGTTATATTTTTAATATTTATCATAGAACTCCGATTTTTTGCTGCTGCACCACCACAGATTTAGTTTTTTTTTGGTACTGTTCTAAGGATTTTTGGAGGTGCATTTATGAGAACCCTGCCCATAGAGTACAGTATTTTCCTAGTTTACTAAAAAGCTCAAGAAAGAAAGGCATTGTGATTTCAGTCGCTATAAATAACCTCCTTTTGAGGTGTATCTCGTACATAGGCATGCTTTCTACATACCCATATTTTTTACCCCTCTACATAGGCATGCTTTTCACCCATCTCTATGTTTTTTGGTTTTCTTTGATATTATACTTTGTTGCTAATTTTTGTCTGCTGTTCAAATTAATGCATTTTGCCACTGCATTTTTCCTCTTAATTTGAAATATTTTCAATTTAGCATTGATTAAAAGGGTTGCCCAACATAGGGCTGGCTGAATAGTTGACCCAGAAGGTCTTTCGACAGTCCTTTGTGTCTCACAATATGTAGTTCACACCAACTTGCAGAATTCGGCTTTCTTGTTTGTTTTCTTTTATTGTATATGCAATTAATATTTCTGCCCTTTTGGTGTTTTGCTCTTCTATCTTTTTGTTGCATTTCTGTTATTTCTTGATTTGAGACACTTGTATAAACCCACATAACTGGAACAAGTGTTGTGCAGAAACTCATTTCCGCGTGCACTGCGACATGAGCCGCAACTGCTTTCCCTACGTAAATGCTGGTTTGATGTCAAGTCTGCGGCGTGCATAGAGCTTGCACCTCTATTAGCGCCGAAAACGAGGCTAAACAGGCTGCAAGTACCATTTTTTCAAGACTTTGGTGTGACCGGAAATTGAACTCCGTCTACAAGGGGCATTTATCCTAAGGAACCCTTTCTTAGCAAAGAATCAGAAAGTATGTGCTGCTTACATCGTGCGGTATATATTTTGCTACCTAGTAGGCGTTCTTAGCTCTTCAAAAAGCATGAGAGTTGAAAACTTTTTAAACCCGCACAATATAAATCTAACCAGCTACGAGTATCTACGCAGAAAGAATGCAAATTTAATTGCTCACTTTACTAAGGAAGCGGTGTACTACCTTGAGAGGAGCATGTTCAAGCGACTGCACCAATGAGCCGAGTGGCAAATTCAGGAAGGTTTTGTAAATTCCGAGCCCAGCTAATTTCATGCATGATGCTGAAGAAAAAAGGCTGTCACGTTCATTAAATTCAAGCTTGTGTAAGCTGCGCTTAACGTGCTACTTGAAGGCCCAGCACTACGTGCTGCATGCATTTCCCTGCAGTACAAAATTATCTGCGTTGAATGTTCCTGTGGATACCCGGGTCAAAGATAAAAACTCGTTTGAGTTCTTCGAAAGTTCAATTGATTTCACCTGATCGAAACGTTCGTAAGTATGTTATGACCACAGTAACAAGGGTTTGCATTGTATTGATTTAATACATACCTAAAAATATTTCGGAGTCAACCTAAAAACCCTTGATAAAGATTTAACTATAATGTCTCGTCCGTATCATGTCCCTGCGGAAGCAAAGACCCGTTGCTTGTTTTTGGTTTAGATGTGAGTGACTGCCTTAGTGAAAGCAAAAGTTTTTGTTTATCTCGTCACGTATGTCGTCTTGAAGGTCATGTGGAGTTTAATTTTTTTAAACTTTTTTTATGAAAAAGAGTTTTCATACAAGGAAGGGTTTCAGATAATGCTGGTCGGGCTTTAGTATAGCTATATGGCACAAGCATCATCACTTCCTGGCGCTGTCAATACACTTTTATCCTTGATGAGGTATATAGACTACTGTGGCCAAACAATTAGAAAGATTTGCCTTCAACAAAGTATCTGCAATGTCAAACTAAGAGAACTATTTTATGGAGAAGTTCAGAACAGTGGCATTCTACATTCATGCGTTGAGCCGGACAGGGCTTGTTTAAAAGAAATGCATTTTCACTACAGTTTTGCATATTCCAATAAATTCAACCTTTGCTTACAGTATTCTTTATATCAGCTTCCTTAAAATGAATACTCCATGGTATCTCTTTGTCACTCTGTTTGTGGCTAGTCCTGATCGAGTCTTCAGAATCAAAATCTCTGGAAACAGTTCTGAAGCAAACCAGCTGGTGCTCCTTGCAGAAAACCTGAAGAAAATAGCTAGCGCATAAAAATATTGAGCACTGCTAATGCAGTGTGATTTAAACGTGGAGACAAATAGAAACAAGTTCTGTTCAAGGACTTAAGTCTTGTTTTTTCTTTCATCGACCTTGAATATACTGGTGAGAAGCTGTGCATGCGTTTAGCATTTTACGTAGGCCTAAAGCTTTGTGCAACTAAAAGAAATTGGGTTTTGATTGCAGTATTATATTAGCTGTTGATTGATTTTTGTCTAAACATGAACAATTCTGTAAAAAAGGGCACATCAGCAAAGTGCACACATGGGCACAGGCTTAACCCATAACAGACATTACAAAGTGCACGATGACTCAATCGTGACACATAACGACAAGGCGACAGTTCTGTTTTGCGGTCATAGGGAGGAGTTACTAATCCCACGGCTGCGATTTATCGGTGACAATGCAAAAGGCCAGAAGGATCGGACTTGGGGAATTAAGTGAATCTTCTAAGCAGGGTTTAGTTCATGAATCAGGCAAAACGATGCATGTGCACTGCATACTAGCACAGCTGTCCGAGCCCAAGACACGCTGAGAATTAAATTTCCTCTCTTCGTCGAAAAGTCGTGACGGCTGACACTTTAGCTTCAGTGGTTAACAAACTGATGGGTAGTTCCAGAGATTGTTGAGTGGAAAAATCGAGCAAGCATTGATCTAACACGGGTATAGGGCCGCAACTCAAGCATTCACTGAGCCAGGACCGATTTGCATACAGCAGTCAGAGCACTACTGGCCAGCTGCATTAAAAGCAATCTAACCTTTTTCCATTTTTCTGAAGCGAATTTGTCTGCATTAACCTGCTTATGACCCAAATAGGTTTTATTTGCGTCTGTTGAAACCTCAGTTGACTTTGCCTCCGATTTTTCGCACAGCAAAATAAAGGATATGTTGTCTGCTTCGTCCTTCAAGCTGCTGGGTTCAGTTGTCTATATTTGAAATAAAAAGAAAACAATTCAGAGATACCTCCTTGATAACTCTAGAAACGCCACTGCTGCGACTGTTGTTTGCTTGTTACCAGTGATATTTTTTGTTTTTCCTGTAAAACTGCTAACAAAGCTTTTTTAGGGGACGTTCAGCTAACTGGTCTTCCGCCGTTTTTAAAAAAATTGAGCTTTTTTTCTGCAGTAAACGACGTTTAAACTCATGCACTAGATGGATTTTGTGTTTCACAATTCTCATCTTGTCTCACACTTATACTTGCAGTCGTCATAAGCACAAATTCAAAAATGTGAAATTTTTGGGGTCAATTTTGAAAATTCCCGATATTTATTCTCCAAAGTCACAACTTACTGTTAAAATCAATTCATGTAGAACTTCACACGAAGAATTAAGCGCAATCTACAGCTCAGCACCCATCTACCGCCAACCGCTGAACACAACGCGACTCAGTTGTGTGTTTAGCAACACTCAGTAGTCTTATAATGACCTACTTCAACAAATGGATTGCTGTAAATTAACCTTTGATGCAGGTGTGGCTATAATCACACGTCGTACTTGAACTTCTTAGACTTACAAGAGGCGAAACGTCAGAAAACAAACGATATAAAAGTAATAACAAGACGAGATACTTGATTTGGTTTTCAAGGATATGTTCTACTTGCTAGGACACCGACAAAAAACAATCAATCCACTTGTGGAAAGTTATATCTGAATTCCCACAAGCACTCTTACATCCGAAAAATACGACAAACGAAAATCAGTAAGCACAGCGGGAAATATGGGATGGTGGGCCTCTCGAAAGTACTCTCACTATTTCCTGCAATCATTTATTATTTTTTTAACTCGTTTTACATCTAGTGTGAGTCACTCTGGGAGTGGCTTTAGCTAGGTGGTGTTTTTTAGAGGTGGGAGTGGCTCTAGGTGGTGTCCTTTAAACAGATCACGTTCAAAACAGACCGGGTTTATAATAGACCAGGTCATAACTGGTCCCGGGCCCCGCTTTCGAAATTAGTTGTTTGTTTCACGTTAATTCGTTCTTTGACAAAACTGACACTATTTTTGACTCTTTCGCAGTTTTTCGTGATACCGTTTATTTTACATGAATATATCAGGCAATTTAGCAACTTGTGTATCACATCATTTGCACAAATATAAAAACAGTTAAACTACTTTCTGGCTGAGTAGGTCCTGTTCCACAATCAAAATGATTGGTAGGTTCTTCTCTCCCATGCAAGTAATATATTCACGAAGTAGCAATAGTTATTAGACAAATAGTAACATCTGTTTGAGCATAAGCGAAAAGCCAGCAGAAGAATTGCAGCTTTCACCCGTGCTTCGTAGATGAGATCTCTCTATTCGGAGACGTGGCTCGAAAATCAGGCCTTTACTATTTTCGTAACCGCCCGGCTCAAAGCTGTGAACTCTTCGTAAGAATCCCATCTCTGCTGCTTGTACTTGAGATATCATCCTTTCGGTCACTACGAAAGATTCATTACTATAGGTGCAGATCGGAACAAAGACTGATTTAGAAATTGACAGCTTCGAGGTTTTGAAAGCTTCCGTTTTGTGACCACGGAATGATAAGCTCAAGCAGAACGGTGTTTGCTTTATGAATCCATGTATCAACCTTGTTGTTCCGCTTTCTGTCACTCGTAAATACCACCTCGAGGTACTGGAACTTCTCAGCATCTTGATACGGTATATTGCCGCTTACTTGCAGCGTACACTGACTTTGGCTGTTGGATAGACATAATACTTCGGACTGTTTGGCGCTAATTTTCATTCCCGATTGATCGCACGCAGCTGCAAACCGATCAAAGGCATGTCAAGGACTTCGTTCAGAAGATATAAGCAGCACCTAATCGTCCGCAACGAACGAACGGCAGATCCTGCAACTTCAACAGTGACCATCGCATCGAATCGGCTGTTACAGTCTATCCAATTCATATAGCTTATAAGGAGGGGTGGCAAGTGGTGACAGTTTTTCTCTTGTCGGAGTCACCTATAGCAGGGGTCAGCAACCTTTGTCGCACTGCGGACAGGTTTCAGCCTGGCATTATTTACGGACCAGTCTTCAATAAAATAATTAATATATGGCACATTCAAATGTATTACAATTTGTAGGCCATCTTGGCAATGATTCAGTGAGAGACCTGGGCTTGCTTTGCAGTAATAAGATGCTCTGAACTGTATGGATTGCGGTAGTCAATGGCACTCGCAGTGTGTTCCTTATGTCAGTCGTTCCAGTAACTTTTGGACCAATTTAGCCTTGGTTCCGTACGGCTGGGTAACAATTTTTCCACGGACCGGTGTTTTCGAACCCTGATCTATAGCAAAGCGAAATCCTGCAGCAAACGATTTTAGCTACCTTGCTAACACGGACGCAAAGTTCTGAGCAGTAATACAGTGACTTGATGGCCAGTAGCAGGGGACTGTCAACGATGTACGCGCCCTCAAAACTCCCCCAAATTTTTCTCGATGAATCGGTCTCATACATTTCCGAGGTCGACACAATACACGTAGACATCTTTGGCATAATCCTAAGATTTCTTCAAAGCTGTTTAAGATGCAAAATTTGGTCTGCTGTGGGACGGACATGACAAAAGTGGCACTGGGTATACTCAAGCTTAATTACGCTTATCTCGTCGCACTTTTTTCAAGCGACTTGCAAATGGTATACGCATTTCCAGGAAATTGAGGATACAAATGCCCGACAGTTTGTGCAATTTGTTTCGTCTTCCTTCTTGTGTGTATGGTTGATCACCCAGTTTGCCTATCCGCTGGTGCCCTCCATATATCCAGGCTATCAGGGCTCCGGAGAGCAGGGGAATGGTGGGTGCATTGCCCCCTTACCTTTCAAAAGGGGGGCAACGGGGGCGGAGGTGCCTTTTTATAACTATATCATAGGTCATTTCATGGTTTATCAAAACCGAATTGAAACAAATTTACTGCAGCTCTTCGCGCACCCTGAAAATGCACAAGGGTTTTATATGATTCCTGTTATTATTTTTGAGGTCAACATTGTTGCTAAACTGAAACATGCGTAATTGGTAACGATTTTTTGTTTTTATAAGTTTCCATTGCCCTCAACTCTATTGCTGACCCCTGCCTGACCGATTCTTCGCCATACCTGCAGGCCACATAACACATGCGAGTTAGTCAGAGATGTTCATCTCTGTTCAAGGTTTTAGGGCTTTCAATTCGATTTCGTCACAAGTTATAACCTTCGCAGCAAGTTATAGCCTGTGTCACGACACTATGGAGAATACGGTCGCACTGATGATATTTTCCATTCCAAGAACACACCTTCTCTGTTTTTGATGGCATGACAGTGACTGGTTCAAAAGATTTTCAAACTATTCTTTTCCTCTGCAAAGGACATCCTCCTCGTTGCTAGTAGGACACCACTATTGTCTTGCATAGATTTAGCAGTATTAGATCTTTTGCTGCGCAGACTTTCAATGGTTCGCCAAAATGTTTGTTAGCTTTCAAGTAATTGTACACTAGTTTATGCTCGAAAATCTCCAAGAATGCGTTTTGAACTTATTTCCACTTTCGCTGCAGACTTTCTCGCCTCAGCACATCGAGAATGCAAAGAGGATTCAGCGTTGTTTTGCAGCTTGGCCTTGCAGGCTAATTTATTTGCTCGTTTAGCTGTCCGGGAACCAGTAACCTATTATTGAGTGGAAGCCATCGCAGGGTGCAAGAAGTGTTGGATGCTGGTTGCGGATGGTATGCTGAATCGCAGATATTCCCAAACGCTACAAACAGCGTGGTGAGCCTAGACGTTACAAGAGCATTTACGAGTGGGTCAGAAGCAAAATAGGGTATGGCCTTTCTGCGGCCTGTGAGTATGGTGCAGAAGAACAAACCGTCGACCATATTGTCCTCGAATGTCCAATCCATCGACCTCCCCATGGACTGAACGGCCCGACGGTTCTGGATAATGAGACAACTGAATGACTACTCAACACCTGTCCCGAGATATAGTGCGATCAAGCAGTGGATTGAAAGAACTGACAAAAACGACGAAGAAGCGAACGGAACACTGCGACACTGGAATGTACATGTGTACAACAGTCCTGAACTGAAAACAATACAACATTTTAACAGTTAGTATCGTACAGAACAGCATAAACTGGATTGAAATTCTAGAAGTTTGAAACAGCCAAGACATTATTGAAGCCTACATTAATACAAACCATTAGTAATCAGCCACACTTCAATTATTCTGTAACATATAGCTCTATAGAGTGATCTACGGTGTGCCGTAGGCTGCAGCACACAACTGCACGTTCACTATTTGTTGCGGAGCTGCAGTGCTTCTTACATAAGCTTCGTCTAATATCTGCAGTAATGTCAGTGCCTAAACTCATCACTTGCGACAAGTAAGTTGGCCATTTCTCCGCTCTAGCTGTAGAGCAGGGTGGCATCCAGCTTAAATTTTCGAGGAGGGTGCAAAATGATTGCAACTTGTTGTTTTACCTAATAACTGCAAACATTTTGGACGATTTAAAAATGTTTTTGAATGTTTCGTGGGGGAAGATTGCCCGATTGTTGCCCCTGGGTAGGGGTTTGCTGTAGGGGTAGTCGTGGTACTGATTGCTGAGTAACTTAATACATACAATATGAGCAATACCGATTAGTGCGTCACAGTCGGGCGTTGCAAAACTGTAGGCTTCTGCGCAGCCAATATTCTCCATTCTATATTCATTGATGTTATTTAAAGAGTTCACGGAGGTTAAGTTAACGCCTTACGGTGGTTCGAACTCGTCGAAACCGGTCATGCTTGTAATCCAAGAGTTGTTCAACCATTACTAAAGTATTTAAATAATTGCAGGGTTTTCCTGGAATTTGAGTAAATATGATCGGGAAACATCCAAGGAAAAATTTTCATTCTTTATTAGAGTATTTGCAAATATGTTCAGTGCAAAACTAAAGGCATTCAGTGAACATCTTGAACAGCACCCTAAAGCTACGTACGTCACTGATGACAAGACTGTCGCGAAGTTTTCGAGCGGGTCTCTCTGCTTGCAGCCTGAAACACGAGGAAGTGTTGTCAGGCTTTGCTCCGTCGTACGGAATTTTACCTCAAACCAAATCTGCCCGACTGTGCATCTAGATAAAATTACGAAGCGTAGCGGAAGACATAGACAACGTACATGACGGCTTTGTAAAGTATCTTCAGAATTTTGCTTCTCGGCGTAGTGGCATTGCTTGAATTAATTACGTACACGCAGCGTCAACTTGTGGTTGGGTGGTAATCGCGCTGTCATGTGACCGGCGTACTAACTTTAAAAAGTGAAACATCGACTAAATATTTTTATGCTTGTAAGGTTTTAGGGAAAACAAGTTATAGTAAAAATAAAAGCAAGTCGATTTGTGTGGCACGCGCAAATAAGAGTGAAGTGTGGCACTTGTCTATAAAGTAAAATTTTGGGAAAATTGCGAAACTTGCTGTGTGGAAATGAGACTTCGTCGAATTTAAAAGCTCTTATCACTTTCTCCAAAAGAACTGTTTACCTGCAAAGCATTGTTAGCAACTTGTGCGTAACAAATTGAGTCAAATCTAGATTTTACTTTTGTTGGTCCTCGCTCTCTTTACAAAATTTCTGCCTACGCTCCGAATCTCATCTGTCGACGTGCATTGTCTTCTGTATGTGAAATTTTCCCGAATAAGAAAAATTCCTAGTAACAGTTATCTGGCAAGAGGGCTGCCTCACAGTAAAACTTCCTCCTATTCCAATAGCACGAGTTCAGTTTAACTTTCCTACAAAGGTCAGGATCAAGTTTTTCCCGCAAAGATACGATTTGTTAGCCCATCTTTACGGCTAACAAATGCAGTCATTTTGTGTGCTTTCATAGTATCTAGAAGCAGAACAAAAAGCCTGGAAATCTGCGTGATACTTTGCTCAGCTATTTTAGTTGTTCCGCCAAAGTGCAATTCCATACGGCAACGGCGCTCGCATTCTCTCGCTGAAGTTCACTGGCATTCTGTTAGGATTACACGATTACTTTTGCTTAATTTCCTAGCATATCATGAAAGCGTTTTCTTACCAGCGACTCATTTGCATGCGTGGAGGAAAGCTCTCTCTGCATTATCCGGGCTGCATTTACTCAGTCAAATGTTCAGACCATTTTCGTGAACTTCAAGCTTTTTAAGGTTGAAATAGGTTCTAGTTACAAGGCTAGCTTTCTTAACCCAGGATAAACTGAGCTTTATGAGGTCATAGTGGAGTTTGTGTCGAACAGTCGTATTTGTTTTATTCTAACCAGGGTCTGGTGAAAAACTGGAAGCAATATCTGCAAGTAGTCGTAGCACAAAAGTTACTAATCGAGTAAATGTGCGAGTGAACTTAACCCAAAGCAATTCAGGTTTTTGTTGATTACTTGTTCCTCTGTTCTGCAGTAGTGTACATAATAAGGAAAGCAGAGGCAGTGTTACATATTTTTGTTAGAACCGGGATTTTAATTCGGAGAACAATCTAAGTTTTGCGCGTATTCGCACTAATTAGGCGCTAACATCTCATTCAAGTAAAGCTTTATTGTTGGTGCTTTCTTCTTTATCGTTTGAGCCAGTTGTTGATGTTGTAATACACTGCTTGGCCGCACTAATCTCGGGACAGGTGTTGAGCAGCTATTCGATTGTCTCGTCATCAAGAACCTTCAGGCCATGTGCTCCATAGGGTGGTCGGTGGATTGGACAGTGAAGGACAACATGGTCAACGATTTGTTCCTCTGCACCACACTCACAAGCCGCAAAAGGGGCTCACGCTGTTCTTGGCCGGGTCATTCCAGGAGCGTGGGTGCCGATGTCGGGGGCGAAAATACGCAGTCTCGTGGTCAGTATTCCCTCTAAGAAAATTCTACACTGAGCAAATGTTTGTTCTGTTGCGCACGAAGCGCATGCAATTGCGCAACCATGCAGACACACGAACAGTGAAGCGTTCCCAACGTTAAGAGGCTATGCGATTTGTATATATCGCATTAAATTTAGAATGTTGGAAGTGCGCGAGAACGAAACTTCACTGCGCAAGTTGTCTGGAGGCACTGCGCAATTGCGCAGTTGCGCACCTTAAAGGGAACACTGCTCGTGGTGTTCTCCAACCATTCCGCATTCCGTCGGCCATCCGCTCAGAGTGCCTTACTTTTGTTGTTGCCAGATGAACTGATGAGTTGTTGTGTTTGTGCCTGACGAACACGAATACGCGCAAAACCTCTGCGGTACCTCAAATTGAAACTCATGTTTGTGCCAAACATCTGTAAGAAGCTCTGCTTGCAGGAGTCGACTCTTTAGCAACAGCTATCTCCTATCTAGTCAAGTGACAAAGTTATGTAAAACTTTGAAAGTAGACAATTTTGTTCGAAACTTTTTCTTGTTGCTAACTTTACAAACCTCGGATTAGGTGACCTTTGCCGTGTACTTTTAAAAAACTTATTCTACAGCAGCCGTGAGAATATATTGCTCAGTGGCGCAGCAAGGGGAGTGCTGACGGCTCCGAGTCCCGAGGGGACCTCCTGGGAGACGGAAGTTGTTGATTAAAAATTAGTTTTGAAATTAGTTTCAACTCCTCCAGTTTTTGTGTTTAGAAGCCCTAGATTCGTAGCCTAAAATACTTGGAAATGTGGTTGTGGAGTGAGCAAACCTATACAATGTTTCTTTAAAAGTCTACGTCAATCCTGGGTGCCAAACTACCCTAGTGTTTGCCTTGAAATCTATTTTTTGACATACTTGAATAGCGATTGCTGCCCAGTCCCTGCATCTTCCTCCCCGTCCCGTAACCAAGGCCATTTACCTCCACGCCAGTCAAACTTTCGTTGAACAAAGGACAGAGATGACATTTGACTGCAGGATAGCAAATATCACTGGTCCTTTAGTTCAAGGTTGAAACGCCCCCAGTCAAAATCTGATGAACAAGGCCTTGCTTGAAATCACGATAAACGGTCAAAGCTATCTTAGTCCTTTTTCTCCTGTCGTTTGATCTTCAGCAATGCCCCAACGGCACATAATTACATCGCCTCACACTTATCAGCAATTGCGACGAACATTTCTTGGCACGTCTCGGATTAACAGTGGTAGCAAATGTAGCAATTACTACGGGCCCCGCGCTTTTGGGGGTTCCGCAATCTTTGTGTTAATTTTGTTCTTTATAATATGCAAGATGGATATTAAAATTTAGGCGCCCGAGGCAAACCCTCAGAAAGAGGGCCCTACATTTTGCATATTATATACAGAAACCTTATTTGCTGAAAGCAAATTAAATGTTACTTTCTATCTGGGAATTTTCTTCTGCATGAGAAGCCATTTCACATTACAAATTGTTTGAAGTCATTTGATTTTAATTGTTCTTTGTCTACACATTAAAATTGTTAAGGAGCACCTTTAGGCACATTTGCACATAACTTTTGCTTTATTTTCAAAACATATGACTTGCTTCAGAGCTTATTAAATGTGACTCTATAGCAGCTATACCCAACCGAGATTGCTCACTGAGCCAAAAATATGTCACTATCTCAACCAGGGCCGCACATTGAATGACTTACTTTGATCTTATTAAACTAAGTTTAGTTTTAGCTAATGTTCTGAATGCATTAGAATACTAACTGCAATGTTAACGACAGATTGGCACCTTTAACCACTCCGTAAGTGTAATTTCATAGGCAAGTTTAGTGCCAATGGAAGAAGGGCAGAAATCAGAAAACTAGTAAAAAGTTTTAAACCAAAGTGTCAGTGGACATGTGGACATCCCCCAGCACACAGTACAGACGTGATGAAGCGGTTATGAGGACCACCTGCATCAAAAATGTCAAATGTAAGTGTTAGGAACTTGAGCGCGGCTTCGTCTCGCTTAACCTCGTAGGCCCACTTGTGGCGGTTTTGTACTTGCTGGTTGCGAGCACTGCGTGTGGCTGAAACGCACGAGGTTTTGAGGAGGGTTTTTCAAGTTAGTGCATAGGGCTGGAGAAGGCATATTTTTTGGTAACGGTTTCCACCGTGTTTGTTTGACTTTACTTGCGGTTTTCCCCGTGTATATCGGTTTCCAGGCGGTTTCCACCGTGTTTGACTGATTTAACGGTTTTCCCCGGTTTCCTCCGCGTTTATCGGTTTTCCCGGTTTCTTGGGGTTTCTGCCTTCTTTGAAGATTTCCCCGGTGCTTTGTCCCATTTCGACATCTGTGCCTTGGCCTGTGTGCTGTTCTGAGACAGTGTCGTGTTGTACAGTTTCTCTGCCGTTCTTGTGTTACTTCTGATTAAAGAGGATTTATCCTCACTGCATTCTGGCAGCTCAGAGTTAGTACTGTAAGTCAGGCAGGTCTGTTTGTTGCACTGCTTTATCAGGATAGTTACGGGACGGCAGATTAGCAGGGGTGCGTTTGCGGTGTGAAAACCATTGACGGAACCTTCCCAAACCCCAGCCCTCAAGTCAAGGCTTTTGGCACTGTAGGTTTTATTATCAAAAAAACGACAGGTTGTCGGTATGTAGGCTACTTAGGTCTATTACAGTGAAAACCCAAACTGGGCCATACAAAGCCTTCGCATAGCTGCGGGCTGAACATAGCTGCTCTAGAGTGATTAACAAGATTTTTAACAACGCATCGCAAAAGCTAAGTGCGAAACTCTCAAAAGGGGGCTCGAGACGATCGCCTCGTTTGCCTCCCTTAATATCCAGTCCTGACCATATGTATACAATTTTACAGTGCAAAACGTCACAATTTTGCTAAATTTTTCATGAAATATTAAAGCGAAATTTTCAATTGAATACTTTCACATTAGAATACTGTGAGTTTAAGATAAAATTATTTTACAGTTATTTGCAACATTATGGGACCACACAAGCAACGAGTTGAAATTGTAGCAGTATCGATGTTATTACTTGATTGTTTAGTTATGAATGGCATTTTTTAAAAACATGATTAGGCCTACATGATATAGACTTGTTCTAGAAGTTGCGTTACCTTTTTGGTGCTTCCAAAATGATTTGGCTAGTGGCGCCAAACCTGGGGTTTTACCCCCAGATCTGGGTTTTCAATGCCTTTCTGGGTTTTTCGTTTGAAGATCTGGGTTTTTATGATGTAATTGCGTAGCGGTGATTTAAGATAGGGTATGGTTTATTATACGTCTTACTTCCGGTCTTATCTTTCTTTATCTCTTTTTATCAAGGTACCTTAGCCTTCAGCATAACTGATAAACAAGCAACTGCCACCGTATAAGCTGTAAATATGAGCTAGGTGCAATGAGTTTAAGTGACAGATACTAATGAAGCAAGCGCAAATAAACTTATTAGGAGGAACACACAGCAATTTTAAGGCAGAGTGGTTGAAAGGTCCGGATCTCAAATGTTAGCTACAGAAGAACACTGGCAATTTATTATTGTAAATGTTGACAGATCACCGCAACGTCAGAAAATGCAAACAAGTCCATGTGACTGGGATACAATAATTCCGACAGACCCAAAAGTTCATTAGCAAAGCCACAGTACATACTCACTAAAACGGTTTGTAGCTTACAGATGCCCAGGTGTGGTACGGAGTAGAAAAATTAACCTAATTTTGTGTCTACCTGAGGTTTTCTGTCCAAACATTTTTTTCGGTGAGCATATATTGTATTTTTCAAAAAATCTTATTGGTAGCCCTGAATTTAACATCTATTCACTAGCCATTGGTAGTTTACTTGGAGCCTTCTTTTACAAATGTGGGATATGATTTGCGCATTTATTTAACTCTCATGTTGACCAACTGCAGTGGAGAACGGCCATTTTCTAAACTGATGGTAGAATCAACAAAGGAGCACCAATAGACATATCACGCTGAATAGCCTGAAGCTAAAGAGTGTAGAACATGAACTTCTATGTGAAATAGACACTACCAGTATCATTAACAAATACTGTCTAAATATAGCAATTATCAAATTTGTTGATGCGTTTGGAAGGAATTACTGTCTCTGTGCTGGACTTGTGAGCTGCACAGCAATGTATTGCTTCTTGGTAAAGAGACACGCATATTCGTTTTCGGTGAAAAGTATATGTAGCCTATATTGTCCACCAGTTGCTCAATAGGACCAGGTTTTTCGTACTTGGCCCAATGGCCGTCACATGGATGCCCACAAAATATATGATTTAAGGGCTGTCCACAAGTTCAAGTGTATTTTTAAGTTAGGGCCCCACGCTGTTAATTTTTTACAGGTCCAGCGCTACCTTAATCCGGCACTGTGCAGTTGGTGTGTTTGCGCAGGTAGTTTTGAGCTCAGATTGTAGGCTTGAACTGCAAGTAGAGTGAATAAGTGCCAGCCGATAGGCAATGTGGGTTTCGTAGAAGGTTTGACTACATTGTTCAACAGAACAATTAACATTTGGAGTCCAAGAAAAAGCCATTTCAGCAAGAAAAGCTTAGAAAAGGTGTTGCTCTCATTTTCATAAATGAGAGGCGATGAAACTCAGTCTGAAAACCTAACGCAAGGGCAAAGGATATGTCTAGTTATGATTGTGGTGAAGGTTTTCTGTAAAACGGTCTTTAGCCGAAACAGTTGTACAACTTGGCAATGGCTGTACTGAATAAAGCTGTTCAGTGTGATTGCCGTCGAATTTAGAACGTAATCACTGCTGAGCATCAAGTAGGCGGATTTTCTACGTGGTAGTGTTGGTGATACAGTTTTCGAAATAGACGTCTGCTACTAACGGACGAAGGTAAGGAGTAACACTATGCACGCGTAATTGGAAGAAGCCCAGCAGCTAGACCAAATTTGCAGGTCACGATCAATGGCAACATTTCTTATCCAGAGCCGCTTTGAAGCTCATCTGACAAATTTTATCTGAATGGGTCTCGCGTACCCACGACAGAGGCAATATTTGAAGCTTTTCATATATTCTAAGAGAAATAAACCACTATTGAAACGTGAAATGAACAGTGAAAGATTTTTTACAATATTGAGATTAGATTATTAAATTTAGTATTACTGGTATATGGTATTATATGCAGCATATGTGCTTTGTTTTAGTTAAAGACGGAGATACTGCATGAAATATAAACATACAAATGTTTACATCTGTAAAATAGGTATCCCGCTATCACTGCTCCAATTGGGCCACGCAATAGCAAATTTTTTGTTTGATCCCCGAGAATGTGTAAATGATTAAAGCTAAGTGGTGCGACTTGCCGCAGACTGAAAACCAACAGGGGAGAAAGTTTTAATATGCAGGGCCCATAGATGCATATGTAAAGAAAGCAGAAAAAAAGGAAGAGGAAATGATGAGAAAACTGGCGAACGGGCAGAAAAAGCAAGACCATATCGAGAATGAAAACAAAACCCATTCAGTTGTGAGCGTTTGAATCTGATGGGAAAGATGCTTTAATATTCCTTATAACTTTACAAAGCACAAAACATGATCTTCTTTCATTGTAAACTTTTGTAAGCAAATTTGAGGGGTGGAAAGGGTGGCACTTTAACGGACAGCCCCGGGTGGCACTTATCCTCGCTACGCCACTGATTTTATTAGTCATGCAGTGATTATTACTTCTGAAGTTTTCGAGATTAGGTTTCGAAACTTGGCCTCTATTTTGGTTTCAGTTCTCAGCAAAGTTGACAAGTCTTACGGTGGTTTTGAGTTTTATATTCTATCTTGTTCTCAATCTAGCTCGGTAGCTCTCAAGGTAATTGTACATGTGGGTCGGCTATGCTCTGTAGCTTGATGTGGGTGGACGCAAAATATATGTCGCCACTATACTGGATTGTGTAAACTGTGTTTAGATGATTGTAGAACTACAATCAGGGTTTTTGTTAAGGTGTTTCAAGGACCCGATTCGGGTCCCTAGAATTGAAAATCGGGTCCCTAGTATCAGAGAAAATCGGGTCCCTAGAATCAGAGAAATCGGGTCCCTTCAGGCTGGGTACCTAACATTCTCCTTAAAGATATCTGCTAAAATATAAAAAATCAAGCCAGTGGAAACCCATATTGCAATTTAAGATGTGTCTAATACGAACGAAATAATCGGGTTAAGTTCACTTGTGTATGGCTTGAGTTCAATAAGGACTGCCCATGCTTTTTCACACCGAAACAAGTTGCCAACGTCGAGGAATCAGTGAGGTTGGATGCGCCCAAAAGAATGGGAGACGTTTAGGTAATTTTAGTGAGCGTATCGGTTTTGACCTGGATTAATCTTGAGAAAAACTTCTAAAAGTATAGATTTTGACCGGAAGATGCAGTCATGAATGCTATTCAGTAAATATCAACACTCAAGCAGCACGAAATTAGGGTTTTGAACATAAAAATAAACCGGAGCACACCAAGGACAGGACACCCTTTCACTGTCGCGACAAGCTACAGAAAAAAGTGCAATGGCTTACAATGCTTGTAATGTGAAGTTGTTTGGAATTTGACAAAATTTAGCCCGAGTTTGCAGCATTAATATTGCACGATTTTTTGCACGCACATATGTCGGTTTTGGCAGTAATCCAAATAAAATGATTGGCAGATTCAGTTTAAAATGTCATCGCGCTTTCCACATTACACTGTTTTTTTCTTTTCAATCAAAAATACATCAGCCGAATGGTTCAGCTTCTTGTGGAATATTTAAATGAGTTTTATCGATTCATTTTTCTTGCTTCAACATACTATAGATTGATGGGAAGTTTCTTCATTTATTGATGTAACTACAGCCCAAAAAATAGCGAAGATTTATGACAGCATCGGCAGCTTATGGAGTGTGAAATACAACTCATTAGCCAAGTTACTGCTGCAGCATAACTTTCAAAAATTTAACATAGTGTTTAAATTAAATGATTTTGGCAAATTTTTCAAATCTGTTCCACTACGGGTTTACACTAAACTTATGGGGTCTGACGATAGTTTGACTTTCTGAAGAAATACCTTCTGTTGTGCCAATACTCTTTAAGTAATTTAGCTTAATTTTTGTGATAAAATACAATCAGATTCACTGATCTCCAATGCTTGTGAAAAATATTTTTTTTGCTTACCTTCTCGAAAATTTTTAGTGTTTTGGCTTCTGTTCTTTACGGAAACTACTGTCTTTGTTAAGCTGCTGTACACGATTAACTTCTCTATCAAGTTTCGCTTAATCCATCTATAGTCGTACGCTTTTGTTTACTTCCTATTTACAAACTTTCAAAATCATAGGTATATAATCCAATCAACAGGCTTTTTGTTTTCATTTTCAAACTTGTGTGGAAGTGCGAGAAAAACATATGCGTCGCATTAAGAAACAAACATAGGTCTGCCTCTTACGATCTGACAAACTCTTACAGTGTTTGAAATATCTCAGAGAGTGGTCAGTTTTTTCCAGAAATGACATCATAATCATGCGGCAGCAAGTATTTTTGTTTTTTATCTTTAAAATACTTTAATAGAGAACCATATTGAGATTTTATGATTTTCTTCGAAAAAAATGCTGTTGCTATAAGCTGCGACTTGGTGTATATCTGTGATTATGTAACAGAACGCTTCTTCTATCAGTGACACTTTACCTAAGGAGAGCATTATCTGAAAATTTCCTGAAACCACTTGTCTTTCAGACAATTTTGGGTTGTTGATTATGATTGCATGTTCGATATGCCGTTCTGCTTTTTCCTTACACCAAGATGTAAAGTATTACTATACAACGAAAACTGGGATGATTCAGTTGCATATACTGTAATGTATGGCAATATTTGGAACACCACAGAAATACAGTATATTTGTTTCTTCACACAACAGACCGGTGATTCAGAAAGTTACAGTTAACGTCAACAAGCAGGCTGTGAATTGGCATCAACGCAACACAAAATAAATCAAGGGAATGTCGCCAGTTTTTAACAACGGAGTTAGGCTGATTACCTCTCCTTTTACAAAAAAGGGCATTTGCTAGGGTTGAAGTAAAAGAAGTACAAGTTGCCTTCATTGATATCATCACTGGCAACGCAATTAAACCAACAACCTTCTCTACAGGGGTGGAGCCAGGGGGACGATTGGCCCCCCTAAAGCGTACGAAAGTAAATTTATTTATCATCATTTTGTACAATTCGGAAAACAACATTCACCACATAACCCCATTTTGTCGTACATTGTTTTCCCACAGCAGTGTTGTGAAGTACAGTATACTTCATCTCTCTTGCAGTAGCGCAGCGGTTATGAGACTTGACTACAAATTATTACTGAAATCGCCCCCAAAGTTCACTGGCTGGATCCGCCTCTGCCTTCTCCACGCAGGGGCTTTTAAAAAGCACCCCAGGCAAAGCTAAATCATCATCTATATAAATTTTAAAATGCATGTCTTTGTCAGTGCAAATGCTTTAATTGCTCCTTTTGAAATTTTCTATGGAATTTTGATGCGTCATGTTTAGACGCACTTTTATTGCTGCTTGCATCAGCTGATTTCGTATAAACCAAGTTGGATTTTTTTGCCAAGACAGAGGAAACTCAAGCGTTGAAGAAAATACTTCAACCGCGTACTTGTTTCCACAACTCCATAATCCCTCGCCATTTAACTGGGATAATAGCACTTTTATTTTGCCTATGCTTGTGAGGATTTTAAGGTTTATTCTCATTTCACAGTATGTTGAACCATACACTGTGTAGCGTGGTTAAGTAAACATAGGTTTTCAGCAAGTCTCCAGTCTCAGCGACCTGTTATAGCAAATTAAAAGACAACTAAATATACAACACAAGTAAGTTCTAAGTAATATTGGTGTCTTGTCATCATGCATTTGAATCCTCTAACAGTTTAAAACTGGTCTTTTCACACTACACAAGCAGAAAGAACGCCAGGACGCTCATCAGAGAAGCTGTTTGGGCGTGATGAAATGGAAAAGGCGATGTAGCTCCATTGAAACCCGATGATTTGTAGACCTGACGTGAATTCAGCAGCTGGACAGGGCGAAAGTTGTTGGCAATGGTGGCTCCGTTGTTTTTCAAACTTGTCTGAAGCGTTTGCATCTAGTTTGAAACATGGCACAATGACTAAATTACATAATCAAAGCATGTCGCAATATGCGCAACTGAAAAGGTTTTCGTGTTGCATTAACACGGTTGAAAAGGACGCCGGATTGTGAGGACCTAGTGTTTTTTTTTCTTCAGTTCTTTTAAAAAGGAAAAACGAGGAAATTTTTTTTCGTTCAAAATTGTAGCGGAACAAGCAAAAGCGTTGATCATCCTTGAGATGCTTTCATTTCTGCATGCGAGACTTCATTGATCAACAGACTTGAGCATGGGAAGGAGGTACTTAGTAATGTAATACACGAGAGCGTAAAACAAAAACAACTCACGTAAAAAACAAGAATATGTGTCACAAACCTCAGCCACTTAATTACCTGCAAATTGGTCCCCTTATATATCGACATTCCTTGCAGCCTCTCCACTACTACGACTTCTCTGTCACTTGCGGGCTTTTTATTGATCGTACGTAAAGCGAAGCAAGTTGCTCGAATGTTCTGTGCCAGTCGACTAGTACAAATGTTGTAGGTCGGCTTGATGTGGGTCGCATTGCTTTGCATTTTTAGGGTTTTGCATTGCCCTGGATAAGTGCGATTATAAGACTCGCGCGTTTGACCTCACAGGTTTAATTACCTAATTTGGACGAAGTTCGTAATAGACTGCATGAATAAATGAACGAGAGAGACAGTTAAGTCCAACGCGGAAAGATCAGAACGACCTATGGATTAAATCTTGACGTGACAGCAATCGAAGACTTCAACATCGAAACAGGCTGCAAATATCTATCCATACTACAAAGAATGCAAAACAAAGAGAAGTAGGTCTAGAGCAAAGAAACAACAACCTGCACGAAATGGTTCACCCAGTTTGTCAAATCACGCCAAATCTTTAAGGCTCGCAGCAGAGGGCACGATCGTGCCTTAAAGTTGTTATTGGCCATAACTCGCGAAAGGAGTGCGCTAGAAAATCAGCGAAGACATCTTCGGCTTCGGAAGACACTAACGCATTTTTTGGGGGTATGTTGCGCGAATTTGTGACGCCATTGTGACGTCCTTCTAGGAGAAAACTTGCTACGAAAAATTTCGTGGTGTTTTTCAAAAAGCCGTGGATCGGAACCGAAACACGTTGGAAACAATGTTTGTACATAAAAAATGTCAGCCATGACCATAACTTTGCGAAAATAATGGATAAAAATGGACAAGTTTCATGGGATAAAACGGCGCACAATCAAAACTTAACATTTTTGAGTTGTTTCAACCCTTTTTGGTCTTTGAAGGGTAAATTGTACCCCGTCAAGACACACGAAACATCTGAAAGTTGCAGAACAGCTTACTTTTGATATCTTTCAACATCCCACCAATTTTAAGTGAAAATATTGACAGGAAAAACGGTTATATAAGTTTAAATCGATAAATAATTAATAAACCCATAGGGGATTAGCTAATTAATTTGTCGTTTTGAGGCCATAACTTTCCAACCACTAATGCTAGAAGGCCATCAAGGGCTCTAAAGATGCGGATTTTCGCCTAGTTTCCTTCAAAAACAGAAATTACCCCTTGCATTATTTTCTCAGGCCCTGATGACGTCATCCGAAAATCACGTGACCTCGTCTACTTTTTTCACCCCAAATTTTTCCCCAAAAAACAGTAACGACTCACTTTGGTTGGAATTTTTTGTTAGTTGGGGTCTTCAGACGTAGCCCAAGCCAAAAAAACGTTTGGAAAAAGCTAACAAGGAAGCGTGAAAGGAGTTTTTTGAATTTTTCGGAAAATTGCGAAAAAATCGCTCCCGAAAAATCAAAAATTTGCATTTCACTCAAAATTTTCAAATGTTGAGGTACCTTTTTTTTAAACTCTTTGGATCGATTGCTGTCTTCCGAATCCGAGGATGTCTTCTCGGACTCTTTAGCGCAGTAGTTTTCAATCTTTTTTGTACCGCGGCCCATCATAGCAACCCACTATAAGCCAAGGACCCCCATGCAAAACTCAAATAAAGCAAACGTAATACAGCTGTGTACAAACTATCTATTCGCGACCCCTTCAAAAATGATTCACGAGCATCTGGAGGTCGCGAGCCCAGGTTGCAAACCATTGCTCTAGCGCGATGCATTGGCGAGTTATGGTCAACAATGCAGTATCTGTAAAAGGCACGATCGTGGCTGTATACCCGCAATTACACCTCCACACAATTGCCCCCCCAGTGTTTTGCTTAATTTAATGTTCAAATTCGTTTGATTGACATATACAGCAGATAACGTTCAGACGGCAAAATTTTAAACGATTTGAAGACTTTCTGGCGACGGTTCTCACAATATTCACAAGCCTGTATTGGGTTTGATAGGTTTAATCATAGCAAATGAATCTTCATTACAACGGAAAATCACCATGCAGGAGAGACATTTTATGTTGGCTCCCCTACTTTTTCCTTTGCCCCGCAGTGACCCCCAGTTTTTTCATTCCTGAATCGCCACTGCACACAACGTTTTCTGTAAATACGCAGTTGCGCATATCTGAACTCCCTCGGTAAATTTGGCTTTCAGGCCTCAATCGGGCTTCAAAAATAAATGTCGGGCTCGAGCCATGTTTCGGCTTGTGCATTCGGGCTATGGCCGGGTTCAGGCTTCAAAATGAGGCTCTTTTATAACTCTGTGTGGGTATGTATGCAGGGGCCAACAAGGGGAGATTGAAAGGATAAATCCTCCATCCACCAACAGTAAAAATAGATTGAAATCATTTTGTGAAGTAGGCTACGCTAATTTTAGGCCAAATGTTTTTGCTGCTGGTAAGAGGATATCAATGGAGATT
>JGI24158J21664_10002470_pt1 | contig 22440 bp, 16 predicted proteins | sample Ectturendosymbi3_FD_21664 | JGI IMG/M metagenome (IMG submission 21664)
CGTAGCGTTGAGTTTATTTTCCTCCGATAGCCTAACTTGGAGCGCTGATAGTTTATATTCAGTGCAATGACACATGAAATAAGGGGAGTGGATGTAGAAAAGTATGGATATTATGTCATGAAACTTCGCCAAAACGTTGGTTTGGAAACATGAATATGACGTCAAATTGTCACGTCACAAAGAGCGCACACCAAATACAATGACCACCACATGCCACTGAATCAAACCCCCCACGAAAATTTTCTGCGTACGCCACTGAACTGGAAACTAACGCTTTGGTGTTCTTTAAGAAATTCTCGGCCCAGTATAACGTCCCACATCAAATTGTCCATAACTAACATGTTCACTTTCTCGTAACTTCGATCGAGTAGATCTATTTGAACGTTGCATGAACCTCTGGTTCTCGCAGTTGAGCCTTTAACAGCTAACCCGATTTCTTCCTTCGTGCTGTCGTCCACTGACAGATTTGTTCTGTTAATAAACGCTTTATCAATACGGTTCCGTTTTGCGCCCGTGTCTATTAAGCAGTTAATAGACACGCGCCCGTGTCTATTCGCCCGTGTCTATTAAGCAGAGCACTGTAAAAGCACTGTAAAACTGTGTAAAAGCACTGTAAAACTGTAAAAGCACTGTAAAACTGTGAGCACTGTAAAATGCGCCCGTGTCTATTAAGCAGTTTAGCCAGAACTCCGTTCACTATGGCGAATACATTTACCTTGTCATCATCAGAGTTCACTGGTGAAGCGGCAGACAAGGATGGCTGTTGGCTCGTCAGCGTGTTGTCTGTTGGTGCCGGGTGTTTACTGTTTAGATTCAGACAAACAAACACAGGAAAGATGTCCTTTCTTCTTGCATTCGTAGCAAACGCGGTCTCGCGCAGGGCAGTTGAAACGAGGATGTCGCTTGTTGTTGCAGAAGCAGCACTTTGTTTCCATCGACAGACACTCAGTGCGCACACTGTTCTCTTTACCAGGATGACACACACTAGCGGAGTCGACCGAATGTAAGGAATTTGAATGGGCGGGCAAACGATACTCTTCACAGTTTTTCTGTGCTTCATCCAACGTACGCACTTTATCAAAGGCCGCTTGAAGTTCACGAACATTGTCTTCCAGCAAACGTTGGCGGATGTACCCAGTCCACAGTCCAGCTACAAGAGCATCGCGGATAGCTGCGTCTTTATTGTGAGCAGCCGTTACAGCAGCGAAGTTGCAATCAGTGCTAAGAATTTTTAAACGTCGGAAGAATTCTTCGATCTTCTCTTCACTTTTCTGGCGACACGTGTTCAGTTTATGCCGGGCATACACTTCGTTGACTGGTTTAAAGTAGATGTTTTCTAAGCTATCGATAGCTTGCTGATATGAAGCACGCTCACGGATGTAGGTATACACTGAAGCGTCAAGTAAACTGATCAGAACATCTCGCAGCAAACAGCACATTACCGTTTGTGAAAATAAGCTGACGATTGCTGTGCATTCTTTACTGCCTGGAGCTTTTCCTGTTTGCAGAGTTTTTTCTTCTACCCGGTGTTACTGGAGCTGTTTAGGCTTTTGTCGCATTAAATGTGTTATCTGCGGATGGAGGAATGCATTACAGCGACGTAAACACTCGTGTGATCGTTGCAGCCATTGCTGGCTTTATTGTGTTTCAATCATGAAGTTTGCAGGAAAAGCTTTGTCACCGGTTCAGACTTCTCTGACTTCTCTTCTTCAGTGGCGTAAAAATAATGTTTGCTATAATTTGGCGTTTACATTTTCAATTCTCAAAATTACCCAGCGTGGTTTGTTCGCCGCAGTCCACCGCATCCAAGCTCTGCTCACCTTCGCCGACGTAACAATGGTGCCGTCGCGCTCGGCCTTGAGTCACGTGATCTCATACTGCGCCTGCCTTCTTTTGCGAGGAGTGGACGAAATGAACGCAGCCATCCACAGCAAGGCGGGTGCTGTGCTCGACTCGTTGAGTGCAAGCAACTACGCGGTCAGTATTTTCATTGAATGTAGAAATGTTTGTGTTTGAGGCCAGGGGTGGAGGAACAGGGGGACGCATGGGCCTAGGCCCCCACTTTTTTAACCGGGGGCCAGGCTGTCGAAATCATCGTCTCATTGTCGATGTGATTAGATGAACTTAACTCCTTTGTTATAGTAACCACATATTTTATGGACCAAACAAGCACAATCCATTCAGTGGACACAGAGCTTATTTATGCCGTTTTGAAGTTGTTATTTTCCAAGCAATACAAAATATAGTGTTTTAATCCTCTATGCCAGCGGTTCCCACACTTGTTTGAGCGCGACCCTAATCTGAATTTGCTGAACGCCTTGCGCCCCAAGCCTCAAACAACATATGAAAAAAAATAATGGTTGTATGGATGATTTTTAGCAGTAAGTTGCTAAGTTCATTTTTATATCAGCAATCTCCTCTTTATTAAGTACGTACACAACAAACAGACAAAGACAAGCACTGGTAACGGCGAAAACATACAACCCAGGTTCAGATCGCCTTGGCGCGACCCATTTTTGACCCTTCGCGACCCTTGTTTGGGACGCGACCCATACTTTGGGAACCACTGCTCTGCGCTACAGGCTGATGGTAAACAACATGAAGACAACTTTTGCACAGCAGCAAAGTATTGTCACAATGAAGCAAGCCCAATGTAGATACGTTTTTCCAAATAAAACTCAAGAGAAATTGTTCTGGTAACTACTGTTCTTTCTTTTTCATTTTGTTGTAACCATAGGCGTAGCCAGGAGTGGCCAAGGGGGCCTTCCCCCCAAATTTCCAACATATCTTGTCATTTTGTGCCTGACAGGCAGTGTCCCGAACAAACCACTGTTGCTCGGTGAAAATAAATGTATTTAACTCCCCAAATTTTTAGACTGGCAACACTACCCGCTTGTAACCACTTCCGTACAGCCGGTCTGCATGTCTCTCGCGCCCAGCCATGTTCCTCAGTATCAAACCTTGCACACAGCAATTACTTGATGTTCAATCTTCCACTGACAAAAAGCTCGCAAGACCGCCAGACACTGCAGAACTCTGATGAAAAGCCGTATTGTCATTCTTGTATTGCGTAACAAACAATATTATCGTGTTGTTACTGTACTGATAAGAGTCTAGACCAGTGGCCACAAACCTTTTTGAAACTGCGAGCTACTTCTTGTGCACCGATTAATGCGAAGGGCTACTAGTTTGATACACACTTCTGAAACAAAAGTTTTGCTCGATTTACTTTCAATTATTTTAGTATTGATATTCGTTAATGTGAAGACATTGATGACGTTAATGTTATTTTTAGAACAGGCCCGTGGGCGACCTACATGTTGCCCACGGGCATCACGTTGGTGACCCCTGCTCTAGACATTTGCATTTTCGTTCGTTTCAAAGTAAGTTGTGAAGTTATGCCTCTGCACAGTTTCGCAAATTTTAAGTTATTGATGAGCGCACATTGGCGTGCTCAAGTCAGTGCAGTATAGACAGGGGTCGTTGAAGGCTTATAAAACATTCCATAGAATTGCTTGCTTGTGACGCCACAGTTGCCAATTCAAACCACAAAATTTTTTATAGTTTTCTGATGCGCACTTGCGCCCCCCCACCTTGAAAAAGGCTTCTCCACTGTTTGAGGCACTGCAACGTGACCACGTGACAAGTGGCTACGTCACAGGCTCGCAGCAAACGCACCCATCAAACTCAGTTCTTCTCCCCCCAGGTCATATTTTCATGCTTGAGGCATGAGTTTGACTGGTCGATAGGAGATCGTGTATTTATCCTCCACCAACTCGACTTACTCGTCAGACTCCGCCCGGATCTGTGGTCACTTTACGAGTCGTTCCTGTCGCACTGTGTCGAACTCATCGAGACCGAAGCTCTGGTTTTTAGTGACGTTCACCAACAACCCAACTTCACCAGACGTAAGTCACCATCACTTGCATGTTGGCCAAAGTACCAGTGCTGATTACTTTGATATTGCAAACCTCTGGTCCTTAGTTACGGACGAATTTTCGCATTTAAATGTCGCAGGGATGCTTTGAAGTGTCTTCTTATATGAATGTGATTCCTGGTTTGTACTTCAACAGTTTGAACAGTCGCTGCTTTTTTATGTTTCACCAACGACTGTTTTCCATTTTTCCATCATCCACAAGTGCAGTGGCAAAAACTCTTAGCCATGGCCATCTCAGTCCCTTACCCCCCTGTTTCGTGCAGCTGATGCGCAGCGACCTCTGGTGGATGACGAGCTATCGCTGCAGATAGGCAGAGCAAGGTGTGGAGTCCACTGCGCAGTGAGGTTGAGGGATCGAATCCCCGCTTCCAGCTTCTGCGCTATTTCAGGTATGGTGTGTTTTGCCAGCCTTGTGCTTGGGACATGTCCGCAGCGTGGGGTTGCCCTCTCTACCTGTGAGTGAAGTTGAGTATCAGGCCATGTGCAGTTGTGTTTGGAACGCAATGCGACCCAGTTTGCCTTCGGGATATGACGCGACACAATGTGACATCATGCAATGTTAAAATACAACAAGGCTCTGAATAGATTTCCCCAATTGCTCACAAATTGTAGCATGCCAGTGTTGTGGGGCAGAGTACATGACACTTGAGCGAAAGAACATTGGAGTGAACACTAAATTGTCAAAGAGCTGGTGAACGTACGAGGCTGCTCACTAGTTCGCCAACCGACCTTAATCATGGTCATGCGAAGTCACATCCATGAAGACAGCATTGAGAAAAATGAACAAGAGTCTTGTCTATATACAAGTAGTGTGGCTTGTCTATATACAAGATAACTTCGTTGCTACCACGTCGCATATATTGCATATATTATACCAGGGGGGTTCATATATTACGTCTATAATCGCCGTGAAAACCTTTTACATTAGCTAGCACAAAATGAAAGTAATAAAAGTCACTTCCGGTTGAGTTAAAATGCGGTTTTAATTGAAACGTGGAATAAAATCTCGAGAATTGTAATCTAATCGATAAAATTATTTTAACACAGACTCAAAATATGTACTATCCATGTACGTGTGGCTGCCCTGCGGGCCGCACAAATACCCTCGCGGACCGCATTATGCGGCCCAGGGCCGTAGTTGTCCACCCCTGTGGTCTTGTTATTCTCACAAAGAACCATTGCTTTTCATCAGCAAGAACAATTTGTGTTGTTTCGCAAGTGACGCTGACATATGTTCCATGTTATGAGGCAGAGGCTCGTGTCGTGCGTTCAAATCTTGATATACCTGAACAGATGTAACACACCATATGCTGCTTCTGCAGTGTTTGCTAAAAAATTATTATTTTTTATTTGTTTCATTCAGAAGATCAAAATGTTAGAAAATGAAAGGTATTATTGTCTTCATCCTCCTCACAGGAGCTAATCCTCACATTGAATACAAATCTGCCGTGCTTTGATTGGCGCAATGTTCTGTTTGATGGTTTGTTGATTTGCACACTTGTGTTGCGCAGAGGATCAGTGCGACATGAAACCACGAACTCCATCAACCGGACCGGAGAACAGGAAGTCAGGTACAATCCCTTGTGTGACGTAACAATGAGTTATACAATAAAATCCTCATTAGGAATTTTTTATTTTTGTAACCTGTTGCTTGGCTGCTACCATCACCACGATTTTGCAAAATACCATCCCAGCAACGTTACGACCTTGGAAAGTTTTGCTTGTGAAGGGAGTAAGAGACACCGGGCTTTACATCTCACTCCCCAGTTCTTCCTGACGAGGAGCACTTCGCGACGCGACCATTACTTTGACAAGGGGTGCACACTTCCGCGACACGACCATTCTTTTTACAAAGGATGCAATCAAAGAATGTGCGTCACATGAGACCGATAGAATTTCTAAGAGCAGTGGTTTTAACGTTTTTATACCGCAACGCATTATAGCAATCCACTAAAACAAACGAACCCCTGCTGTTCACGACTTTCGTTGTCCAGTCGCAACTGACCTGTTAGAACTGGTTTCTAGCAGACGTAACTCAAGCGATTCCTCATCTCTAGTTGCAGCCCTCCAGTAAGGCTAGCTGACCCCTCCAGTAAGGCTAGCTGGCCCCAGGTTAAACCACTGCACTAATGATTGTTTGCGAAATGAAGGGGCCCTTGATAAAGTTAAGGCAAAGCTCACAAGTCAGCTTGTGATCAACATCTGCACTGCCAAATAATATTGTTGATCTCTTACAAGCAAATGTAGGTGCAGCCTTCCACATCCCTGTCTATCCCCCATCCTTCCGTGATTTGTAGAAGCTAACATTACCTCCGGCCTATTGTTTGAAACGAAAGAACAGGAATCCTGTTAGAACCATCCTCTGAAACATAAGGAAAAAACACTATTGACATGTTGGTTAAATGCTCGAGCCACTCAAGTACTGTTATGTTTCAAAACTGTTCCGTTCTGCGAGCAATGACGTTTGCATTACGCAGGTGTGACGTCACCGGAATCTGAACACGCTCCTGGTTCAGTTGCTGACAAGGAAACCATCAGATGCCTGGTGTCTGTCATCTGCAAGGTGGGTGCGGTGGTTCCATGGCTGTGCTGGAAAAAACAAAAGCGCTTTCATTCTCTCCACCTTCCTCGTTTCCATTGGAAACTTACCAAACATTATTTGGAGTAAAAGTATTGCAGAGAGTTGCTGAAAAGGCTGTTTGTGTAGAACCTTGGTTTATGATGCGTGTGAGAAGTTTAAACTTTAAAACAAAGGTAGAGAACCTTATTCCACTCACGAGCCTAAGAAAGTTTGTAAGTTTATCTGTTAATGGAAAATATAAATTGAAAACCTTTCGTTTCAGCATCTGGCCAGTTGTGACGCGGGTTCAGAACACAGCGACCGATCGCGGAAAATCTACCCCCTCGTTCTGACCATCTTGGGCTTCAGAGGCCCTGATTATTCGTTTGCTGGGTCACCGTCTTTGTTGAGGTCTATCGTGGGAATTGATACGTTCATTCTGAACTTGCCTCGTGTAAATAGACATTTCTTTTTTATTCTATTAGGACTGCGTTGTTATGACAATGGCAGTAATACCTGTACAACACAACTACATAGTAATGTTAGAAACGAGACAATCTTAAACAGTAGGAAGTTTCTAAAACTGCTAAAAGAACTTAACGTTTTTGCCCAAAGTTTTAATTGTTTCTAAACTAAAGAAAGCGCTGTTGTCCTTTTATTCCCGTAGTTCAAACTATTGCATGTTTACATTGCGTCATGATGAAAACTATTTGGGACGTCATCTATGGATTGATACGTTGCATAATACAGCAGGAGAAGGTTGTGTTGAAATGATGGGGCATTCTTTCATTGACATGCGTGCTCATCACTCCTTCCTTCAGTGATCTATTGCTGGGCAACCTTACAAGTCCAGCCGCATGCGCAGGTCGAAGCTGCGAGTGACAGCTTAACGTAACCAGTCACGACTGCAGCACTTCTTGAACAGATTGTGTTGTAATATTCAAAACAGGTTTTGTTTTGGGCTGTTTAACATCATGCTGCCATCATTGCGCATTGAACAGTTTGTGAATAAGTGCACTCGTCCATACCCCCACATCAGCCATGCACCCCCATGACAGGGTCTCTTCCATTATTTACGCTGCAAACTATGCGTACGTTAGACCTTGTTGTTGTTGTCATGGCACCCATGGAGGTAGCATGGCACTGAAAATGTTCACGCATTCGAGCAAAAGTTATAGTTTTTAGGGAACGTTAAGCGCCACCCTGCGGTGAGCAGGCTGTGCAGCGATCGATCGGTGGAAGGAGCATTGCACCATCAACTTGCTGGATGTCTCACTACTGCACGAGCTGTGGATTAAAACGATCAACTAATTAGTCTTTCAAGCAATGCAGGACTGCAGCCTGACCGTGACGTGAGCTCCTAAATTTGACAAATGTTTGTAGATAATGGATCACAACTTGACATTCGGCAAAGAGTTCCTGCACGTTGTTCTCGATATCTTGGAGCAGATCATCTCGAGCAAACCTAGCGGCCGATCACATGGACTAGCACAAGCGCATGCGGCGCTAGAGGTCTTATCTGTTCACTTACAAGAGGCATGGCTGAAGACTGTGCTTGTCATCATCTACAAGGTTGGTGTGACTCATGGGAAGGAGTATGTGGAAAACACAAATAGGTGGTGGACACTTTTCGTGACGCAGTTGTTGGACAATGTGTGGGAATGACAGTAACTTGAGTTTTGCTTTACGTGTTGCACCTGTGTCCAGGGGTTGCTTTGCTGTGATACAGACCTTTCTTTGTTCATGGATCCAACTTTCCTACTTACAGGTTATGTCTTTATCATACACTCGGGTTGCCAAAGGTATTTTGTGGCACATAATATCTCCCCACGATTTAAATATTTTGCTTCGAAAATTCCTGGTTTCTCAATCATTAAAATAAACATCGTTGAAGTTTATTTGACTGAACACATTCAACACCTCAAACCTACAGCTGTTGTGTAGCAGTGTGTTCAGTTGCATGTGTTGTGTGCTCCGCTAGGGTGTGTCGTGTGTGGTTGTTTCTTCGAACTTACTGGAACACGTCAAAGCTTATAATAGCTTCAAACCAAATGCATGGTTATGCACAGTGCGTTGCGATATGTCCTTGGTTTTCAAAGAAACGAGCGATTGAAATCATGGAGCACTTCTTGGTGCAAAGACTTTGAAACCAATAATTTCGTCCGTTTGTCGCAGTACCAAGATTGCGAGCCACGTGACCGCATGAAAGTGACCGACGCAACCCTTGCTGTGCTATCAGCGCTGGAGCGGGATTTTCACAGATGCACGCATGACAGCACAAGCACTGATGCACTCGCCATTGATGGTTCGTCGTCTTGACTTGTTGCTGGTAGAATCCAACGCCTATAATATATTTTTGATAATGAAGTAGAAAACATTGGTTAAAAATGTTGGAAATATCGGCTATTGGTCCCTGAATGGCCGATATATCGGTACCCGCCCCAAAAAGCCATATCGGCCAACCTCTAGTTGTAACCCCCAAAGGGGTCTTGAACCATTTTTGGAGGAGTTGCAAGTAGATAATTTTTGTACACAGCTGTATTACATTTGCTTTTATTCGAGTGTTAGATGGGGGTCTTTGGGTTGTAACGAGTTACTATAATGGGTCGCGGTACAAAAAAAGGTTGAAAACCACTGCTCTACAACGATCCTTCCATTTTCATGGTGGAATGTGGAGCGCTGCACAACTTTTGTTCTGCGTTAACTCAACACATGTCTTGATTCAGACCCAGACCTTCATCAAACCGACCTTCAGGATGTTCATGGACCTGGTCCATCAAAAAGGTAAACTTCTGGGTTTTTTAAGTGTTGTCGTCGTTTCGTTGTTCGCATTGACTGAACAGGAACTTATCTGTTGTTTTTCCATTGTTGCTGTTGTGCTTGTCTGAAGGTCATGTCTGTGCTACACTATAACATCAAGTTCTTACGCGGGTGTTGAGTGAGGTTAAGGTACTTCTATGCTTTGATGTGGAAGATATTTATTTTCTGCAAGTATGAATTTGCTGGGTATTAGTTCTTGATCATCAACATCTATGTACGTGGTTTTATCAAAACGATGAGAATTACGAAATAACTTTCAGATCTTTCTCAACCATGCGGGGTTTCCCCGAGCACCAGTTTGCGACCTCGGATCAAAATTTCGGACAAGACTTGAGCAGAAGATGGAACAAGGTTTTGTTGTTTAGTTTGTGTCGGATGTTGCTATTTATTTATGGAAGAAATTGAAATATCGCACACAGTTTGTTTTTGTTGCTGACAAATAACTGCAAGCTGTTGTTTTTTTAATAATTCCAAGATCCACAGTCGATATACATTACTTGGACAAAGAAATATAATTTTTGTGAGTCATACCTCAGTTATGGCCAAATGAACGTTAAGACAAGTGCTTATGACGTTAACAATGCACTTTATTGAACGCTTTACAGTATTGGCTCTGCTCCATTCACTGCCAATTAAGTTGAGGGATATGAGTTTCTGATAAAAGTTAGCAACGTCCACAAGACGCTCATACACTGACGTGTCCATGTGTATTTGCAGAACAATTTGCCCGGCTGTGACGTCACCAGCCCGGGTGGAGAACATCTCCTAAAATCTGGCAATCAAACCATTGCTGGGGGTCAGGAAATGTTTTACGTCAGAGATGATGAGAAATGGGGGTAAGGATTGAGTCAAAAAAGCTGAAGCAACGCCTTGTACAGCTTTTGTAACAAGTGTTTTTGCAAATCAAGAGATTTTTGCGACTTTCCAGTTTGAAATTTGTTCCTCAATGTGCAGTTTGTCTCGCTCGCGGCCGGAGTTGCCAGGAAGAACAAAGTTTGCATCATTTACATTGAAAGGGGATATCTCGTCAAGATTAGAGGGGGCAATCACGAAAGGCGGAGGGGTCAATCATGTCAAGTGGGAGCGGGGCGGTACTATCAACTCAGGTGAAGGGGGGCAATCATGTTGGGAGCTTCTGCTGCAATGCATTTAATCCACAACTTGGTTTCGTAGACAACTGCAGATAGTAATTCACTGTGAAATTATGTGAACTATGTGTGTTTAAAAATGTTGCAAAAACATTTTTTTCAGAATTTTGTTGAAGTTTCTATTTTCTGAGGAGAATGCGGCGTTTTTTTCATTATTTATGATTTTTTTATAGATAAACTCTCTGCTCATTGGTAAAGAATAAGCCTGCATGTGGCTTCTTGTGCTTGTTGCATATTTGGCAAAAGCCACTGAGCGGAAGCTCGCAAGGTCGTGTTGGCCGGCATTGCCAGAGTTGGTTGCTGTTGTGTTGTTCAGGTTTGATGGGAATGTGGACAACTTGCAGGGGATTCCCCTGTTGCAACGAAACACTGGACCTGATGTGGACTTGGACAACATGTGAGTCATTGTGACGTGTGTCTCATGCTCTATGACGTTTGAAGCATGATTGCGCAAGTGACGTTTTACTGCGGGTACTGGATTGAGTGCTGCACGTGGTTGAGTTGGTGCAATAATGAGGATCCGTTTCGACGTCAGTTTAAAAACAGATCCAGGTGATCCTCACGATATCCGTGTTGACTTGTGACGTGGGTCGTGACGTGGATAAGGTCGATATCGAGCTTGTTATTGCTTAAGGTGTCTTTCTGAGCGCGATCTTTGTATTTTTGATGTGTGCATTTATTTGTAAGCTTACTGTGGAACCAGTGCTCATGTTCGTCACCACAGAGTTCTTGCCACAAACAACTGCAGGACCTCGTCGACAAGCAGTTCGTGTTTATTGTTGGAGCATCTCCATGCACTGAATGATCACCACACCTGAAATGCAATAACTGCTTCCTTTGCACCCCCACCAAACCGTGAGACAAAACGCTTGCCCCCTGACCCATTGAAACCTACACCCGAGGGCGCCGTAGGTTGTATACCCCCCGGTTTCCACCCCACCTGGAACAGCCTCACCGTCAGCACATCCTCATGTGATTTCGTGCAGAAAAGTACCATCTGCGTGGATGGGTGCAGTGGGGTTGGGTGGGTGCAGAGGGGTTGGATGGGATTGATTTCTGTTTGTTAGGGGGTGCTTACGTCAGCAATTGTCTGCGCGGGTGACTTGTTAACTTGAAGTTGTGGATGTTGTGCTTCGGGAACGAGTTCCAGCCACAAACCTGACCTTGTGATTGCAGGTGCCATGATCTGTGCTACGACGATACATCGTTCAACGGTGAGTCAGGACCTGTGGTTTGAGGAGGTGGTGTTATGCGCAATCTTTGACTGAATCCAGGTTAGCTTGAAACGATGGCTTTCCAGGAGTCTCCACGTGGCAGCTGTTTATTCGCTGATGTGTGTGCAGCGCACGTAGCGCAAAACACATGTATGCAGCAAGCATATGACGTGGAAATGTGTGTGGCAGTGATAGCTGGAAGAAGAGTCCTGCACAATGTCTGGGGGAGATGCACTCACTCTTCCAATCATGCGGTTTCTATCAAAACGAGAAACTTCATCTGCTGTTAAATTTTACAAACTTTTTCTGAAGAAAGTTACTCTTCAGACTGACCTGGAAATGATCGTCTCATCTAAACTGTTTCATACATAATTATATTCGATGCAGTTCCAGGCGCTTTTTAACTAAGTGGTCCTGGCGTGTTGCACCTTCCTTGAACATGCGTTACACAGAAATGCTTACAATGCCTTGCAGTTGGTTCAAAGAGACCGACCCCTGCCAACCCAAGCGGAAATGTACCTGGCCAATCAGACACGGCGTGTTCATCACGTGACAGCAAAGATTACATCTCCTCCAAGTAAGATTTCGTTAATTCGACCTGCCGCGTCAAAACTGCACTGCTGGCTTCACGTTTCGCAAAATGCCTCAACCACCGCCGTGTACGCAACAACTGCGTCACATAACCGCATTGTGACGTGAGGGACGTGGAAATTTTCACCACCCCCAATGTCCATTATTTATGCGCTACATGTTTCGATAACAGTATGATACGGTGGTGGGCAGAGTTAATTTATCTTTTGCTGGTGCTTGTATTTGTGTCGTGATGAAGTAGAATTGATCCTGTGGACAGTTTGATGAATTCCTGTTGAGGCTTCTTACATGGTTGAATGATTTAAGTCAAGGTGGTTGGAAACCAGGGTTGCGGAGTCGGAGGTAAAATTTCCGACACCGACCTTTCCTAAATTCCCGACTTAACATGAATGAAGTTTGGTTGTCAACAATTTTGTAGCAACTAACAATCAATGGAAATCATGGGACACAGCAAGAATTCTCTGTTTCAATAAAAGCTTCAAAAGAAATTGTATCATTTCAACAGGAGTTCCCAACTTAGGCGTGTGATGTAAAAAATGATTTATTTGGATTTCCGGAGTCGGACAAAAAATCCGACTCCTAGTGTTGTTAGGAATCCGACTCCACTCAAAAACCTTCAACATCTTGTAGCTCCGCAACCCTGTTGATCTGTAGTTATCAGGAGGCCCTGGTGGATGCAAGACTCTTCACCCCATAGCTTGGTGGTACAGCTTCGAATTTGCTTGGGTTTGCTGTAGTTAGCCTGCCGCAAATTGACGCTTATATTTCACGAAAAGCCAAACAGCCTAGTCCAGAAACGTGTTGTCGAAACTGTCAGATGTGTGTTTTTCAGATGTGCTCGATGTGGGGTGACTGTTAACACACTCAGCAATGAAACACTGAGTCTCTGCATCGTTGTCCTTTGCCAGTTTGTCAAGTTCGACACAAAGCTGGCAGTTCCTTTGTTGCCAAGATTCTTAAAACAAGTGAGTTTTGATTAAACACTTTCACTAAATCTACTGCGAACAGAAACTATAAATCAAGTAACAACGTGCAATGCATGCAAACAATGGAGCAAATGTGTGGAGCGTTGCTGCTAGCTGCTGAGGTTGTGTCGGTAGTAATTTGCAAAATGCGAAACCTTGCAATGAAACATAAAGAGTAGTTGAAGGTTTTCCAATTTGCAGCAGCTGTGATATCTGCCTCAGACTCATTCGCACCCAACCTGTAGTTTTTCTGGTAGCTGGCTCTTGTAGTTGAGCCCTTGGTCGAAGAAGGTCAAAGTCCAACACAGACCTGCTCGAAAGCATCGACCTCAGTCATGTACGTCGCCAGGCAAGCCATCCGATACATTCTGCACCAACTAGCGAAGAGTGAGATCTTCTCGTATCTATTTCTGATGGCATTCCAGGCCGGTGAGTTTATGACGTGGACAAGCTCCTGCATTTATACAGACGTGCTCTACAAGCAGGAGGAAGTGTTGTGGGTACCAGTTTGTAAATCGTATTCTAGACTTCATTTTTTGTTTCTAAGTCTACACGTCCTGGGACACTTTTAGCATTTATGTTTGTTCCTGAGGCGTGTGATGCGACAGCTGGTCATGTCCGGCAGGTGATCTGTTCATTCCTGTGATCATGCACTCGTTGAAGGGTTACCAGGATCTGAATCCACTCGACGTACTCGTCTACACTTTAACTGTAAGTCAGTTCGTATTGCTCGCATTTGCTTTGCTCTGATCACGGCAATGCCTTGCCCCACAGTTAGCCTTCCCAACCTCAAACAACTTTGAGTGCATAAACGTGCTATTTTTCACTGCTTATTTATTTGTACTTCCTGGTCTGTGGTCAACCGCTTGCCATGGTTACCTGTGCGTTTGCTTGAAAGATGCTTTCGTTAACTGTTGCTAATGACAACGCCGCAAAAAGTTGCCACGCAACCAAACTTTGCCTAGAGACTTGTGCAATAGGCCTCGTGTCACCAGAAATCACAAGACATCGAATTGACCAGTTTCCGCCAATCGTTATTTCGAGGGCAATCCCAAACACCAAACCTCGTTTTCAGCAAGTGAGTGATCGAAAACTCTTGACAACAGTTCATGGCGTGACAAAGTGCACAGGTCTGAAATCCGTAAAACCTGGAATGTAAAGCCACTTCTACGAATCGAAAGATCCCAGCTAGTTTGGCGGCCAGGTATCCAAATGTCCCAGGAAAGACTGGCGAGACAAGTCCTGCTGGCTACACCCACTGGAAAGCGGCCCAGAGTCGTCCAAGGACCAGGTGGAGTGACTACATCTCCGACCTTGCTTGGTCCCGTCTTGGTGTGGAGCCACGGAAACTGAGATTGCTATTTGATCGTGAGGCATATTAGGTCCTTCTAGGGCTGCTGCCCCCGCGATCCTCCCCATCCTAGGGCTGCTGCCCCCGCGATCCTCCCCATCCTAGGGCTGCTGCCCCCGCGATCCTCCCCAAAGGAAAAACGGGCACGAAAATGAGTGATAAAGGAAACTGGACGTTTTTAGAAGCCTAGATTCGGTAACGACGGCAATCTAAGTTAAATGTTGTTCTGTACCATCCGATGTTAAAGTCATTTCAGTCATTCTCAGATCAGCAAAATGTAATTGTTGCTTAAATATTCTTTTGGAAGAATTTGATGACTTCACTTCTAGCGCCATGTTTGCTCAACGCACAGGGTTTACCGGATGACTTGTGTGACGTCTGCCCGTCACGCTTGAGCTGTCTTCTGTCGAACCTGTCAATCTACCTCCGACAAGTCTCCATGCACGTGCTCGGTCATCCGTGTCACAACGTCATAAACACTTTTTGTTCGTTCCTGCACAAGATCCACTCATACATCAGTCGCAGAGGAATGGTGAGTTGCAGCGTCTTACCTTGGGGCGGACGTTACGTCAAGTGACGTCACTTATCAGGTGTTAGTGGTCACCGCACAATTCTTAGCGGCAGTGAAAGTGCAGTGTTTACGCTTGAAAATATTCCAACCCAGCCACTGAGAAAATTGCCAAGTACAGGGTGTTCCAAATATTTGTTGTCATTTCAAATGTATTTTCTACATCTGAGTGAAAAGTCTGGTCGTATGAAAATAAACAGGCTTAATATTTTGTAGGAAAAGATTTATTTATGAAAATAAGATAGCGAATTAAACAGATGTGAATTGTATAAATGATTTCATAAGTTTTTGATATGCGTTCATGGCCACTGACACGACGTATGTCAAGCTCTTTTACGGGGTTTCGGAAGAATGCTTCCAGAACTTTCTCGACCACCCCATCCAATACTGGCGGTAGTCCAAATACTTTGGGGGTACTCAAAAAAAACTTTATTTTCAAAATTTTGTGCCGTTTCAAAAATTTGTGCTACAAATTGTTTTTTGTGGAAACCTTCTATAAATGCACGTTGCATAATCTCGTTCGGCTGACTTCGGGTATACTGCAACATATCAGTTGCGTTTTACTGTAAAACTAAATAACATTTGTATACCAGAAAAAACAAACGCATGAAAACAAATTTTTAGTTGTTTCTACACATAGGGTTAAAATTTGAAATGATTGCAAAACTTGGTCTCGTTTATAGATTGCAAAATGGTAACGAATTTTTTTGGAACGCCGTGTATTTCCTGGAATCTCAACTAGGTTAAGAAAGAACAGGGGCGTTTATATTGTTGCTCGCATGAATGATATCAGAGCTCCAGCATTTTTGTAGTTAGTTGTAATTGAGGCTCAGCGTATAATGCACAGCAGTTTGAAGCAAATAACTTCATTTGCGAATGTTCCTTATTTTTAACGGTACCGGTGCAAAGGCAAGATGGTCGTGAGTGCGACGAAGTAAACGTAGAATGAATTAAGTAAGAAGCGACAGAAAGTTGGAAGAGTTTGTTTAGCCTGACTCCAACATGCGGCGGATTTTTTTAGTGAAAAACAATGTTTAATTTTTACGCTGGACACACACTTAGAAAAAATCATTGTTTGGATCATGGATGTGACGCTGCTGTCACGGCAACGTGGAAAACTGAGATCACTTTTTAAGTTACAATTTTAGCAAAAACCAGTTGTTCTCTTTCCTATTATTTACCTGCTGCATTCTGCAGACAACCTACTCATGTATTCTTGTTTTATTTTTTATTGCTTTTTTCCTCGAAGCAAATCCTTCAAATGTTTACTCCATCACAGAAACATGAAAAACATGCTACGTCTTGTTTTCTAGTATTCGATTGATGATGTACTAGACATTATGATCTATCTTCTCAAGATCAGAGTCTGCCCAAACGCAAAGGTACTTTTGTGTGTCTTCGCGTTATCCTTAATTTTTGTTAAATTTGTCACTTTGTCACAGGTTTTGTTGGTTATGTGCGTTTAATCGTTTTGTTTTTACGGGATTTTTGGTTGCTTTTTAATATGCTGTAAAATATACATTGTTGAAGTATAATCTTGTGTAAATTTAAGCGTAGTTGTTTAAGTGTCATCACATTAATCAAATCAATCACCATCATACTGCATTCCCTTACGTCTAGTACATCATCAAACGTCCACATGGTTTTTGCTGTGTTGAACAATTTAATAGGTATTAGTACAAGGAGGCCTCGTACTTTAGGTTTCGTGAGTAGGTGTTGATAGTGGATCTTGTGATCCCATAGCTTGTTCTCCCGTTATTCATTCTCAGCTTCCGCTGGTTGAACCATTCTGCAAAGTGATCAGCTTGGCGATAGCTTCATGCAGCTTCTCTTTGTCGAGTCTACAATCGTTTCTGTCAGTCGCCGCTGACGCTTTCACCATCAAAGAAAAGCCGGTCCTAGTAAGTCCTCTGTGCAAGCAAAGTATGTTTTGGTGTTACGCATCAACAAACTGACACAGGGGCGAACACTTTGCAAACTTGCCGCCATAGTTTTTCTTTAAACCTGTACATTAGTGCGGTCCAAAAATTGAAATTAGAGTGTAACTTAGTAATAAAGTATAATAAAGTATTTTGTTGTGATGATGTTACTAGTTGTCTCACAACTCTAGCAAGGGTTGCCACACGAGAGCTTGTGTCGCGGCTGAGCGTTATTCAACTGTCAGTCCCAGCAAAGTGACCGAAACCACCAGAGCACTGTGTGTTGATGAATGAAGCAGCGGCGAGGATTGTCAAGTTGCAGCACTCAATGTAACTATTCGCCATCTTCTTCAGTCCTGCGCAGTCAGATGTGTTAGACACGAACAAGCTTGAAAGGCTTTGTCATCGCTCTCCATCATTGAATTCCTAAGATCAGTCGTTGCCTGTCTTTTTCTGCCATGTTGTAATAATGCACGAATTACTTTGTATAAGCATGTATGAAAACATTGAAGATTGTTATGAAAACACATTAATAGTTTTTTATAATGTTCATGTTAAAATGTATTGTTTTATAATCTTATTGAAGCAACGTTTTTTTGCTTATTATCTCAATGAACTATCTCACTGAAACAGAGAAAAGATCATCCACAAAAGAATATGCTGCAGGAAATGCATTTATGTATTCCATCTGAGCTCCACGTACCAATACGAGCATACATTCTCCGGTGACGATGTATAACATACGTGACGTTGCACTCCTCTCAGCCACTGCCCTCCCACCCGACCTGGCTTGTTCACTAAAATCCAAGTCTCAATATCATTCTTCTCACTGATGTTTCAGCAATAACAGTTTTCTGTTCATCGGTAGGACTAAAAGTTTGTAGAAGTGACACATTTCTGAGCAATTTTGTGCAAGAAGAAAATGCTGCAACTTTTGCTCAAAACACTTGCTTAAAACGATTGTGAATTTTTTATCGTATTGATCTCAATTATCATATTTATCTGCTTCATGAAATGAGAGATGCAGTTAGTATTTCCAGGGTAGTTAACGTCTGCAGGGATGTTTTGTGTGGGGTTGCACTAACATCGGGAACAGAAAATAAGTTGTGACAATGGAGATCTTCATGTAGCAGTGAATTTGCGCCAATGTTTCACAATAAAATAATACCTTGACCTGGTCTAATTTCTGGGTCGTTTATAAAAACGTCACTGCTGGCCCAGACCAGTTTATTCAAAGAAAATGTCGAAGTTGCTGCCGTGAAGCTTAATCGGCTGATCATCATCTGCTGCTGGACGGACGGCGCGAACGTGGAGCTCGTCCCAAAATCAAACATGCAGCTAAAAGTTGATGTTAATTCTTCAGCAGCGCATTAAAATGTTTACAGGAACATAAGACTCATTGTTTGCGTGCTGTGGTCATATCGGCAAATGGAAATATGCTTATAATCAATGCAGCCTTCTGCTTCGGTTTCCGTCTCATCTCTTTTTGGGAATCTCAGTCTTAAGGGAAACGCATCTGAGTCTCGAAGACTTGCAAAGATTTATTTGAACTAAAATTCTGCGCCAAACATCACCATGTAATGAAGTTCGAGGAAAAAATGTGCTTAATATCACGGCGCGAGAACTCCTTTGCTTGGCGCCGAACACATGTTGCAGAAAACCAAAGTGAACTTTTTCGTCGCCACATCTTGAGTTTTGCATATAACCAAAAAACAGCTCAATACACTGTATAAGCGGCAATATTGGAGGCGGGCGTAAGTTCCTCGGCAGAAAACCCCCCGTCTCGGGTGTTTTGACCAAGTCTCAGTCTCTGGTCTCGAAATGGGAACAAACTCCCGACCTCGTCGCCAATGCATACCATGTCCAGGCAGGTTTCCCGCTACACCAACGTTCACAGTGTCTTATGCAAAAAAATTAAATAAAAATTTTTTCACGCCGCTTTTGAGGTGAATTGCGAATGATTTTTCGACAAAATGGGTTCATTTTTCATGAACACTTTCCTTGGCTCGATATATTCCAACGAACTGCCCCAAGCCTGGCATTGAGGCCAGCACCAATACATCGCCAGATTCCACTCACACTTTTGAATGTCGGATCCCGTTCAGGCCCAGGATTGCCCATGGGCCACTTTTGTCGTCCCATCCCACGGCAACTTGTGACCTTACCATCACATGTGACCCCCACGTAGCCAGTAACACGAAGTGCATCATGTCATGTGCGTGTTGTGATGTCACGTCACACAGCGCCAACAGGAAGTGATCTGGTCATAGAAGGCGCAGTGCAGCGCAGTCGCAGAGTGGACCTGGTCGAGCGGCGAACACACACCCTCTGCACTCTGAGTTCGCGTCTCCAAAAAGAGACCGTTGCGAATCAAAACAACGTTCAGTAGAACAAATATCAGGCCCAATGTCCCACAGATAAGGTTGCTGCACCGGCTTGTTAGATTCCGTTTTTACACGAATAACGATACGTATGTTCAAATGCGCAGTTTGAACTACTGTTCTCAGGAACACAGCAAAACAATCCATGCAGCGTATATCATGTTTGCATGAACTGTGCAATATCTTCCAGGAGCGTGAAAGGAACTACATCATCAGGTGTGTGGTGGTGAAACTGATATCTGCTTTGAAGAGGAACTGTTCCATGTCCGACCAGAACCTGCAGCTTCTGTTGCAGGTTGGTAAAGTTTTTACTCTTTTTGCTGATGATGTTAACGACGAGCGTCACTTTTATTTTTTTGAATCAATATTAATATTCTTGGTTTAAAAGTCTGGCGTGGTTACTCAAGATTTACATTAGGAATTTTTGTGGCCATGATGAATAACATGGTTGGTAAATCTGACCCGTGTTTGATTTTCAGCTGGTGTTACTTGACGCTGGCAGCAAGATCAACCATCACACATCCAGCAAAAATAACTCCATGACTCCTCCCACGAAAAAGGTATCCTTTGCACTGCTTGTATGATACTAAGTTATTCCACCAAAACCTGACCAATGCCTTAAAAGTTCGCATAATGCCTCTTATCAACCAGGCATTGCACTGCGCCCAGCACCCCCAGCTCAGTTACACTCAATCAAACCCCTCACCCCAACCCATTCGCTGTCTCGATTGGTTCCCCAAAAGACATAAAATTCAAGGTTGTGTTCAACTTTTGCAAATCAGCAAAGAGCACAAGCTCTTTGTCCACATCGAGACTGTCCAGCTCATCTATACTCGTAGGTCGACCTCTGTCACTGTGGAAATGCATTGCAAATTGCTTCCACAGCCAAAAGTCACTGGAACAGTTTTTATCCTGTTTTGTAACTAAATCGAAGCAATGCCAAAAACAACTGACCCTGTGTATCAGTTTTCAACAAAGCTTCGTTTGGTTGAGATAAGTTGTTGTGAGGTCACAGCCATTATTACTGGTTTGAGAAATCGTGTTGGATGTGATGTTGTTGAAAAATTTGGCCATCCTAAAAGCTGTGTTGAAGATTTCGTGATGGCAACTGCTATGATTTCTATGGTGATCGCCACGTTAATCTTTCCCAGATGCTAAACCGAAACCTAGTTTTGAGATGCACTTTCATATTTTATGGTATTTTGTGCAATCGACGCTTACGAGAGGTCCGGATTGCTCTGCTTTGACTCTTCAACAGAAAATGAAACGTGAAATTTGTGCGGTCAAATTTGTGTGAACGTCCAATCTTCTAGTGGGAGTTGTGAGATCTGTTTAAGTAATAATCCTTTTAATGTTTACCCCCCGGCGAAAATAGCCATGGGGCAGAAGAGTCTTTTGTTGACTTCAGGGGACCACGAAGGTAAAAAATCCATAATGATGAAGACGTAAGAATGCATCGAGATTATTGCTGTTTGGTGGAGTGGGATGTTCCAAAACACTCCACATCCTTGTACGCAATGACGTGTTCACAAGAGATGTGTGGGTCAGATACGTCAGCTTCACCGCAAATAGGGAAGACTGAAGAGATTTTCTCCTCACTTGCCGTATCGGACGGTGGACGATTTTACTGCTTGTCTCCAAACTCACTTCCAACTGTTGCAATTGTTCTGGCAATGTCTTGCTCGTTCGCTTATGTCTTGTTGTTCGGGACGCAGATACCATGGCAAGTGATGGGGGTAGTTCGGCCACATCTGGACGACCTGCTCGCGATTCTGGCCGACGGAGATTTCATAAACGATTTTCAAGTAGGTTTTGTATGATTTGTTCAAGTCGTTAAGTATTTGGTACTTTTTTTGTAGATTTTGAAAACGCAGCGCATACAAAGGTTGTTCTATGAGCTGCGGCGACTGGAGGTCGATTGATTATGGAACCAGGACTTGTCATTGGTTTCCAGTTAACAAAAGAATTTTTCGTGCTACTGCCACCTACCGGTAGCGTAACAAGTTTTACGGTTGGGTGCCCAGGAGTACGGTCTAAGCATGTTACATACTTCATGGTTGATTGATTGCGTGATGTCATCGGTGATTATTACCGTTTATATGACATATTTTGCACAATTTCTAAAACGATTGAAATGCTAAAACGCACCTACACCCGCTGTGGTTTTATGGAAGATGGTTTAGGATTTTGTCAGAATCACTAGGTCCAAAAATAAAGATGCGCGTTTCTCTGTGGGACAACCCTCCGGTAAAAATATGTTTGTGTAAACAAGATTTGTACCAGTGTTGGAGTAAATTCGATAAATGATAAACTAAACAAGGTTGTCGTAGTATTCCTTCGCAAGACTTCGCATCTTTAGATTCTGGTTGAGAGCTCTTATGCAAGTAATATTTATTTGAAAACACTTTCAAGTTAAATGCGCAACACTTAATGCCACACTTAGCACATACGTAACACGTTTAACCCCCTTAAATTTCACTGCGCACCACCATGCCAATCATCCTCACTGCAAACAGACTGTTCATTATTTTGTCACAGAGATGTTTTGTATCAAGTCATCAGTGAAAGATTGAGCGGCGTGTGTGCGTTGTGACGTCACAGGGGTGTGATGTGAAAATAAGTTTCGTCTTACCGATAAGTCAGGAACTCAGCAAATTTTGAAGATACGCAGTTAAATAGAAGGGGGTCCCTTGTATTTCGGCCTCCTCTTAGAAAATAGTGGAGGGGTCCGGACTGTGGTGACGATCACATTGCTCTGAATTGTCAGCGTGAGTCCCGAACAGAGAGTGGGATACACCGCAGGCAGGACAGTTACAGTAGTGGAGTGAAACGGGTCGAGCAGGGAATCAATATTGCTACTTGTTGCTTCGCCCATATCTCTTAGTGTTCTTACCGTTGTCGATTCGGTACTTTCCTATGAGGGTCACAACAGCACCCCCCGAACCGTTTTGTTCCCCCCGCCCATGTTGCCGTATCTCAGTGCACA
>JGI24158J21664_10002471_pt1 | contig 22439 bp, 18 predicted proteins | sample Ectturendosymbi3_FD_21664 | JGI IMG/M metagenome (IMG submission 21664)
TGGTCCAAAATCAGAAAAAGTTTAGATGCAGAGAAGGCAGAAAAATTGGTTAAAATATACCGATTGTGCAGAGCTGAAGAAGATAACCATTAGAATTTACTAAAACTGTTTTATTCAAGACCTTCAAATTGAATTGCCGTTTGTTTTGTTTGATTAAAAATAGATTATAGTTAACTGTACAAGTGTCCTGCTTATTTTGTTTTTTACTTAGTAGATTTTTCAAAGGAAAACTGAAGAGTGTTTTTGGTGGGTTTTATTTTTTAAGTGGGCTTTTTAAAACAAAACGGGAGTTTTTTTTGGGTCGTTTTTTTTACAACAACCCTGATCTGCACGCACCTCACGTTGTCTGTATGCTTTGAGAGCTTTCATTATGCAAACCATCGAAACGAGGAATTGATAAGTTTGGATACGCTGATCGCTTCACCTTCGTAAACACATGACGGCTGTCGATTTTTTTTGAGTTGACTTACACATTTTTCGCGCAGTTTTACCAGTGAAAAGAGACAAAACAATTAACTGGTGCTGTTGGCAGGGTAGGGACGTCAGCACTGAATGAAGGTCTCTATCTTCGATTATTTTTGCTACAGAGCGCGACTGAAGATGAAGAAAGCGACATAGTTCCAAACTACGAGTACGTGAAACCTTCGTCCACAAATATCCACCCTTGTCTTTCAGCCATTGTTAATTATTGCCAATCGGTTAAATTCCCCGGGTTCAAGAAAATAGAAGGTGAGCGCAAAACTTTTCCACCAGTGCTTCTTGTTTTAGTGCTGTTACGACACCAAGTTTTACTCCCGTGCATACTGTTCGAGGTTTTGTCCGACGCCATAAGGAGAAATTTCGACATTAACGGCCTTTTAGCCACATTTTTAGCTCATCGTGTTGAAAGTTGCGCATGTTTTTTGCACCGTATTGAATATATTGCCATTTCGCATTTGCTTTCGCAGATGGTTCCCAGAAGCTCTGCTGCCAAATGTCTTCGTTCAGCGAGTCGGTCGGATTGAATTACGTCAAATCAAATGCAATTGAACTTGTCAAGTAAGATTTCACGAAGCTAGACGGAAAGTGCCTTTTGCTGTAGGCATAATTTGCTTGAAACACTGTCAGCTCTAGGCGAAGCGTTGGTGATGAAAAACGGCGTTGATGTTTGATATTCATTTCCTGGCTGATGTACAGTGAATTCCCCATCTTGTGTACGGTTACGACGTCGACGAAGTGCCATCTCACTTTCAATCTAAGATTGCTCTGCTCTGGTGGGTCATGCGTCCACTCGCTCATAAATGTTTAATTGGCTGTAGCGAGGAGCTTAAGCCATGCACGCTGTGGGCGCTTCACGACATTTTGCCCAGCACAGCATTCCCATTCGCTACTCTTTTTCACCAAGCCAAGCCGTTTCATAGCCTGCAAGCAAACGATTCGACAAATGACATGTTGTTCATGAAATTCGATGCGACGGGTTTTATTGATTCAGTAGAAATCAAATGTGAAAGTGGTTTGCATTTTGCTAAGAAATTTTAGCAGTGTTTTCAGCTGTTTGCGATCGTGATCAGATGTTCCGACCCAACAGTTCCACCGCTGATATGTCGCTTCAGTTTGGTTTGGAACAACGAATCCCCTTAACGTAATGGTGCTTCCACAAGATGCAAGTTATTTCTAGCATAACCCAACCACACAAGAATTTTTATATGGGGAAAATTTCGAAACAAGCAATTATTTTGTGACCGAGCGACTTTGAGCGGTTTTAAGGGATAAAAATGAAGTCTTGAAGCGCCGACCAGACGCTGGATGCAAGATGGCCTGCCTCTCAATATCCCTGGGAAATAGATTGTGCAAAAATTGCTCCCTTGTGCCTCTGTGTGATAGGATCTGCCACTTTTTACAAGCACTTTCCGAGCTTGCTGCAAACATCACTGTAAAATTGACTGACACTCTTATGAAGGCGGCTTCCTTTTGAGAGTATTGCAAGCGTGTGCTTTGCGAACTGCTGTAGTGTTGTTGTCCTTCGAACCGGTCTGGTCATGCGTGAGCGAAGTCACCCGGTTGCGGAACCATTTGCAGGTTGGAGCAGTTGCGAGTCTGGGGTGAAAAAGCAAGGTCATGGAAAACGACAAAGTTGACTAACCGCAGTCTTTAAGTTCATTACGCAAGACATCATGCGGTACAACTCCGTAGACCTCAGGAGAAACATTGGTTGCAATGCGAGGGGGTTTTGTTTGTCAATTTTTTTCACTGACCACGTGCTGCACATGAAAGATGCTAGAATGGCATAAAATTTTGGAAAAAACTTGTTTTTCAGCACTTCAAGCACTTTCAAAGCGCAAATCTATCATGATGTGGCTCGTTTTGCAGTAATTCACCTTGTCATAAAATTGCGGTGCGAAAGTCTTTAATGATTTGGCCAATGGACCTGTGCAAAGCCGTTTATATCTTTGAACAGTTGTCTTCGCGCCAGTGCGGTTTGCATCATGCCATTCATTCCGTCTTCACTTGTTATTTGCCTGTTATTCCGCTTCAGCTACAACAAGAACCAGCTGAGTCGAATCTATCCGAGAGGCAATCGCGTTGACTCAAGCAACTACATGCCTCAAATATTTTGGAACGTTGGCTGTCAAATGGTTTCCCTCAACTTCCAAACCCACGGTGAGCTTTCGCTGAGAACTCGCCATAAAATGCTTCCTAAACACATGCGCGCGTTCAAATCGCGCACAGATGCGCTGTTTTTTTCCTCGCTGCTTTCTTTTTCTTTGAAACATAAACGATTTGTGGTCAGACTTTCGAAGATTTTTTCGTTGTTGTCGATTTTTTTACGAATTGCGCGGCTTCCAATGACATGAAACTAAACACACGTTCAAAACATTTTCTCTCTTCACGATTGTAAAGTAAGACCTGGGAAAGATTTTACGCACGCTTGGTTTCGATTTTTCCGGGCTGTTTGTTGTTTTAGGCATAGGAGATCCAAAGAGGACGACGTATAGGCTTCGCGGTGGCATTGTATGTCTATCGCTTGTTCGGGGGAATAAACCGAAACCACCCGTTGCTTTCTTTCAATCATTTGGATTTTATTTTCAATTTGTTTGTGATTCGGTCAAAATGTTCGCGGAACCGTGACGCGCGAATGCTTTCCTCCACTCGTTGCTGCGTTCACATGAAGCCGCGAATTCCCGTTCGTCTTACGTTTCATTTGCGGGTGGTTGCGCTTTTTTTGCAAAATATGTAAATTTCTCTTCCAAGAGCCGAAATTAAGACACAACCGAAGTGTGAATGTTCTCGTGCAGTCAGTTTCACAGCATACTTGCAGCGACGTATCTGCAGTAAGTGCCAAGACACGTGTCGTAACAGCAGTTCGTACTGCCCGCTTTGAGATCCTATGTAACATGTTTCGGCAATGTTGCATGTCAAACACAAGCGGAGAATGGTGTTTATACCAAGTTGTTTTCATAGTCGTAGCAAACAACAAACCCGGCAAGCACCCTACATCTTATAAAGCTTAAGCAGTGAGTGTGTTGCTTGTTTCAAAAAACGCTGCACATACAGCTCCTTTGCCCACGTAGAGCATCTATCTCAATGCACGGTTGAGTGCTCACCTTATTTTGAAACACCGTCAACCGACCGTTATTTTAATCCTTCTGCTTCCGGACAATTAGTTGCAGTTCCCGCAAACGTACATTTTCCGGACAGATCTGGGAGAACAGCTGAACGCAGCCAAGTTCGAATACAACGGCAGATGCGGCTACTTGCTCAAACCCGAGATGATGCTCAGTGAGACCCGGACGTTCGATCCATTCGCCGAATCTACCGTAGATGGCGTGATAGCTGCGCAGTGCGACGTTAAAGTAAGCGTTTATTTTTCACGTCTAGTAGCGTATACGTGTCATTTGCGCAAAGGAAAACTCTGACCTTGCCACACGTGGTGGCAACCGAAATTGCCACGCATTTTCTTTCCGACATGATTTGTGCCGACTGCTTGTTGGCCAATTTAGCAGTTCGCATTACATGATTACCATGTCGTCTGTGACAGCTTTTCAAGCGTGCCAAAGTGAAGGTGTAATGAAATTCAGATGCTTCGCGTATGGTTGAGTCAGGCTGAACTAGCTTCGATCGACCCACACAACGCGGTTCACTGAAACACCATGGGACGCCACTTAATCCTATGGTAAGCGTGCGATAGAACACCCGTGCTGATGTGTGTTCTCAGCGAATTATTTCTCGTTTCCATCTGTAAGTTTGCGCTCGCGTTGCTCCCACGTTGTCTGCTCATACACGTGCGGTAATTATGTTCCGCGCAGCTGTTCTGCCTTCCCCCTCGTGGGCGAGACTTCTAAATGTTATATAATTTGCGCGCAGGTCATCTCGGCGCAGTTCCTCGCCGACAAGCCCGTGTCCTCCCACGTGGAGGTTGACATGTACGGGCTGCCGAACGACACGATCAGGAAGGAGTTTCGCACGAATCTTGTTGTTGGGAATGGCTTGAATCCGATTTACAACAATGAATTTTCCTTTCGAAAGGTCTGTGCAAATAATTACTGTTGGATCGAGCACGATTGCGAAAAAAATTTGCTGCACACAGCGTCTGAAATATTTCATCATAATTATTGAAAAGATTTCACTGAAAAAAAATAGATTTTTATAAATTGTCTTGTTTTCGGCAAGGTTCCATATGCGTCCACAATTTTCTCTGATACACGACCCACCAAAGTACGACTGCTCTTGATCAGACGCAATACCATATTTTTAAAATGTAACAGCCGCAAGTACTCCGAAATGGCGAAGCACAATCTGCATGGTATGGCGTCTGAACTATGTTGGCTCGTGATGGCCAATGCGGTGCTCGTCAGTTCGATAATGCACCGGTTGAATGTTTCTGGCCAATTTTAATTAAGCCTGATTGGCGCCAATCCTGTCAACCACTTGTGAAACACTGCTCATCCCATACCTAATTAACGGCGGGATGGCGTGAGGTGCTATTAAAAGGACGTCAAACCTCAAGTGCTACGCAGCAAATTTTGAATTTAGTTGCAAAAACTTGTTTTTTTGTTAATGAATGCAAAAAAATCAATGGTTTTTGAAGTAGCAGTAGGCAGTGCTCCCTCTAAAAAATATCGGCACTGAGCAAATGTTTATTTTAGTGCGCATGAATTTGCGCAACCGCGTAGACACATAAACAGTGAACCGTTTCAAGGGCTATGCAATATATACACGATATTGAATTTTGAATGTTACAAGTGCGCGATAATTAGATTTCACTGCGTAAATGGTCTGGTGGTTCTGCGCAGTTGCGCTCCTAAGAGGAAACACTGGCAGCAGTGATAGTTGCAGTTCACTTTTGATCCGGTTTTGCACCGTTAAAGTGGCGTGGCTGGATTTACCTCTTTTCTGACGTGATTAGCTGTATTCCATTTTTCTCGATCAAGGGCGTCTTCCTTCCGCAACCTAATCCTTCTGATCTCTTCTATTTGCCTCCTCTATGTCTTCCGTGGTCCTCCCCGTTTTCTCTGACCCTCCATCTTGGAATTCAACACCTTAGCTTAGGGCATCATCCTTATCTTTCCTCAAAACATGACCGTACCATCACACCATACTTGCTTTTGCCAGATTTTCCAACTACTTTTAATCCCAGCATGTTCATCAATTCATCAGTGTTCTTTTTATCCATCAGTTTCGCGTCACACATTGTTCCTGCCACAGCTGTTTGACCCAGAATTGACACCTCGTTCTCCATCAAGCACCGTGTCTCACTCCCATACAGCATAGCTGACCTCACACATGCCCGATATAGACTCTTCCTTTCATCCTCAGTGAGAACTTTTTCCCGTAAAAAATTCCCCGCATTATCTGAATTTCATCCATCGAAGTCTTGTTCTAGCTGATGCTACCGTTTCACACCCTCCACAAGCATTCAATCTGGCGCCCAAGTAACAGAAACCATTCACCGTTTCTACTTAATCGCACAACTTTCAGCAGGCTCTGCTGTTGTTTCTAAAACTTTACTACACCAAGCACAGACAAAATTATTTTCCACACTGGGAGTGACTCTCTGGATAATTGCGCATCTTCCATGAACCCATTTCCTACAATTCGTGCACAGGATAAAGTTAGCCGCCATCTTTACTCTTTTCCCACATACGCGACATGGATCTATCTTACTCTTTGCCGTCTCCCCTTCTGATCCGCTAACCATCGCTTTTGTCTTCCTTAGGTTAACTTTGATCTCTTTGCTCCAGTGATTCTCAACATGGTCCAGGTGGACCACCGGTGGTTCCAAAAATCATTGATAAAGTGTTTCTGAAAATTGTAACCCTTACCATTTTTAGGTTTTTGTGTTTATGAGCTGTCAGCATAGCAAAGTGGTCCATCGGATAATTTTTTTTTAAAGTTAGTCTATGGAACAAAAAAGGTTGAGAATCACTGCTTTACTCTCAGATGCCTCTTTCCATTTACGAAACTTCTCTCTTAGTTCTTACATGTTTTCAGTGCATGGAAACTCGATGCAATGACTTCGTTCAATACAACGTTCGTTTTTGCGACTTTAACACAAACGGCTTGTTTTCTCAAATCAGTGGGTTGATCAGTCCGGCCGTGATGTTGAAGCATAGCATACAACGATCAGGCTCGTCCGTTTCAGCTTCTGCTGATTGGACTAAAAACGTTTACGACTTCAAATTTTTTTTGCGCTGCGATTTACTGACTGGCAAAGATTTCGGAAGGGCTTCACTTCTGCCGCGCAGGTCATCTTCCCGGACCTTGCTCTGCTCCGATTCACTTTGTACGACGACAGTCGACAGTTGATCGGACAGCGCGTGATTCCTCTGATCAGCTTGCAGACGGGTTACCGCTACGTGTGCCTCCGTTCGCCCGGCGGCTTACCCCTCGACTCAACGATGATCTTCGTCAAGATATCATTGAGGAGCTACGTGCCGGACTCGTTTCTGAGTAAGCAGCAACCATACTTTAAATGTCGTTTTTAAGCTTTTTTTCGGTTTGCTTGTGTGTTTTTGCTGCAAATCTTGTGAAAAATCTGTTCCGTTCGTCCTGTCCGGTGAGGCATGGACAGCCTGAAATGTTGTGTGGAAGTCAGTAGCTTGGATAGAATCCCAACGCGCGTTTCGATTGGCCAGCAGGTTGGGCTTGTTTATAAACAGTCACCCGCGGCTTGTTTCATGTCAATTTGTGAAGAAAACATCAATACCGCGTTTCACTGAAAACTAATAAGCCTGTCACGCTCAACATTTACGAGCTTATACTGCTTTGGCAGAGGTGGTGCTGCGTTCGGTGTCGTAGCAATAGGCTTTGTTGTGTGTTATTCAGGATATCAGTGTGCGAATGCCATTCGTACAGTATTTTTCAAATGTTTTTAACTTGCACGTTACGCCTGATCAGGTTTTTGCCACAACCAACCACAAGTTATTGACCGGCAAACGAGACCGTAGATTAGTGTTAATTTTTGCAATCGCCGGCCTAATAGGTTTCTTTCCCTGTAAAAATCAGTTTATCCAAATGACAGCAGTGGCGACACTAGCAAACCGTTTACTGTTAGCTGTAAGCTCTCCACGAGGAAGCGAACTGCTATCAGGTCACTGCTGTTATTGACGATGAAATTGATTTCGCCAAAAACACCTTCAGTTCTATCTGTAAAACAAATGCATCGGTGGATGGCTAACTGTGAGAAATGAAGAAATAAAACTGACTAAAACAAAGTCAAAACTGCTTAAAATCATACAGTCAGAAACAGTTGGCGTAAAGCTTGAAATGTGCGTAGCACACCAGCCAGGCAAACTGTGACGCACCGACGAACTGCTGCAAGTAAAGGTGAGTAACATCAACATCGTAGGGGTTGAGATCGAAGCTATCGCCTGCATCAGTGGTCCCCTGCCGTGGTGCCAGTTGCAATATTCGGGATGCCGTGAGCTGTTCGTACTTTATTTTTAGTGTGGTTAGAGCTCTTAACAAAATTGCCGTGGCTTTACCACTGGGTACCAAAAGCATAAAAAAGTTGGTGAACCACTGGCCTAGAGTATGAGGAAGCTGACACTGAATAGGAGTGATTGAACTGGTCGCAAGTTGCGTGAAGTGGAAGACCAGTGAAATATATGAATGTAGAATGCACATTTAAATATTGGTACAGTCACAGATTTTATATTGCCAGAAGCCCCGATTTTATGGTAATTCTTTTCCCTGCAAAGGAGAGTCCTCGACAAACTGACAACTTGAGGCGGTTTTCTCTGTTATGCTTCGAAGCGGAATGTGTCGTTGGGACTTTTTGGTCATTGATTTCTGCAATTAGAGGTGTTCTAGGAACTGCGGTGTGCAGATCAATGGGTCGACATTTTATTGACTATTGAACAACTTGCTCTTCGCCTAAAACACATGTTGCCACGAATACGCCGTATTTGGCGCAGTTTCGTTTTAGTACGATTGACTTGTCCTAGATCTCCAGAGCGGTCAAAAACAGTACCACAGACGTCATATGTGTTGCCGTGACAGAGGCGCAAAGTGTACTTTCGACACGAACCCGAAGAACCTTTTGTCAGATCTGAATTGTAGCACAGGCATAAAACGCGTTAAGTATTGGCCAATTATTGCAGATCTTTAGTTGGCCACCATAGTTTGCGGATAAAAATATTATTTTTTAAATATTACTTTTATTTGCACCAGTTCACGTGTATTGCTTTTTCGTCAAAAAATAGAAGCAAGTTATTGGATTTTTACTGTTTGTATTTCTCCGCCGTTAGTTATTTATCGATGGAATATTTGAAATCTTCGTGGTTCCAGTTAAGCTTTTTCGCAGTGATCGCCAATGCGTTGGAGAACCCGAAAGCTCACCAGATGTCGCTGTTGAAGCAGCACGAGCAACAGCTGAAGCGCCTGGAAGATGACGTAAGGGCGAAAATTATTTTGACACGTAATTCGGCAAAGCTGTTTTTTCGTGAGCATCCAATTGAAAGTGTATGTATCTCGTATATTTGGAAGTGGAGTGCAAATCGCTCCTCCTTTCCTCTGGCCAGCTTAATATACGCGACTTGTTTGTGGTTTATGTCACTATCGAAATAATGTGTAGGTGCGTACTTCAGCTGCAGTTGTAATTGCAGGCCGACGAAGTGGCCAGCGGGGACACATGTGATGGGGGTCACCCGCCTGTCCGTCGCACGACATCCACTGAGGCCAGCAACGGAGAATCTAAAGCCAGCAATCGGAGCTCTGTTAAAAGGAAGGAAACTACGTCAAAGACGCCTCTCGCACGCGAAAGTTCTGCAAAAAAGCCAGACACGGGTGCGTGGAGGTCTCGCAGTAACGTTTTTGAGTTGACGTTGTTGTTCTTAAGGGGCGTTTGTCTCGCCGTGAAAGTTAAATTGAACTAACAGAGAAAAGCCTCACAAGAACAGGAAAAAGTGCATGAAGAGCCGCGAAGCTGTCATTACGTTTAACTGGACACTGAATCAAACGGCCTGATGGATTGGTTCAGTTCTTACGCACTTCCATCCCTCGGCATAGTGCTTAACGTTCTCCTTGTTCCCTCGCCGCTGCAACGGCATAAACCATACCAACCTATGACCCCGTACCTTTTGGAAGTCACAGACTGTCGCTGTGCGACACAGGGACTTAATTCGGTGAAACCTTGCAATTTTTCCACTGTCCAACCACTTACTGATCACAGTCGGACGAAGAATAAAGTTTTGCGTGTGTGTTTAATGCAATTTTCTATCTGTAATGTGAATTTTCCGTGCACCACCAGTGTGCTTACTACAAGCCCTGGAGACACCACGTTAATAAGTTTTGCCTCTAAAACGCTTTCCTGGAAGAAAAGCTGGACTTCATTAAACTGTGTTGTGAAAGCAGTTAACGTTTCAGAAAAACTTACCAACCTCTGCTTAATGCCGCGCAGGGTCAAGTGTGTTAAAGAAAACCTCGAGTTTGTGTGGGCGTGTCACGTGACCACTGCTGTCGTGATTGACGAACACTGTGTGTTGCCAGATTCTTTTGAAGCCGAGTCAGTTTCACTGCAGACATTGGTCTCGCATCCAATCTACGTGAAAGCTGCCAGGTCGCACAAGAAGCAAGCCCTCAAGGCCGTAAAATCCCAAGATAGCGTGAGTGGCGTTTTTGTAACGGTGAACTTGGCCTGTCGCGGTTTGCTGCGTGACGCAAAAGTTTGAGTCATCGAATGCCAGCACGTGTGGTTGGACCTGTTGTGATTGGCACAAATTTCTTCATCATAGTTGAGCATTTGTCAAAAAGTTGTGCAGAAAAAAGAATAGTTTTGACTGTGCGGAACAATAACACAACAAACAGCGATTTAAATGAAATCATGTTGGACGTTTGGAAAAATATCTGTTTTTTAATGTTTGTTTTTCTGTTAGCAACGCAATGACTTGCCAGGCAGCCGCCTAGTCGCTGCAGCAAAGCATGCTGTGAGAGTAACCGGTCAACAAACGTTGATGGGCTTTATCCACACAAAGTGCGCAAATGATTTGATCCGGACACAGGTTTGTGTAAAAACCGCGCCTTGTCACCGACCCAACCTTATTTTGCCCGTTCCCCATCGTCTGCTTGGTTGGACCGGTTATACTTTTGTCTTGTTTTTTACGATTTTACGGCTTATTGGAAAGAGCTGCTGAGCGCTCACAGATGATTAGTGTTGATGCAGTGCTGTGTTTGAGGGGACACTGAAAGAGATCAAAAAGATCTAACCAGATCATTCGTTGTGGGTCAGCGTGTATTGCGCAAACAAGCGGTGGTGTTCAGTCGCCCCAAAAAAGTAAACGGAGGAAAACGGAAAAACGGAATCACGTGACGATATAGTTGATCGTTGTAACGTTGCCTGTTCGATTTTCAACCTAGATAACATAATTGTTTAAAGAGAAGTTTGAAATTGTCGCAATGTCCACTTCCGGTATCTTATGTTTTGTTTGTAAAAAACTTGGCTCGTCGCGACAACGAAAGTTTGCTTGCTGCGCCGTACAACGCAATGAAAGGAAAACAAAAAACGCATCAGACAATACAAAACATACTGCAATAACTGAAAACACCACTGCAATAACTGAAAACCCACGGGCGTACGATGATAATTTTGAACTGTGGCCAGAAACAAAATTAACATTATCTTCGCTGTGTTGACAAGGTAGTTTGTTAGTTTTCACTGAAGAGTTTCACAACAAAAAACATTTGCACATGGTTTCTGGAAGCAATTACTTGCATATGATTGAGTTCAATATCATGGTTGATTTACGGACAGCAAAAAACGTTGATAGTTTATAAAGTGTGATGCTTCTGTAGCATAAGTTCTATCCAGTCTTAATCAAGCAAACCTTTCACATTTTCGCCAGTAAACATTATTCTTTTTGCACTGAATTCGTCCATCGGTTCGACTCGTTTCTTGCAGTAAATTGTTTTTCGCAAACTCTGCCAATGAAGCCCATGCAGAATGGACGCGTCGCACTCAAATCGCTGTTACGGCTGCAGAGTTCATCTTTTGCAGTTGCGATTGCGAAGAGCGGAAGTCACCGACACGAGCGATCCCAGACCACGTGACCGACCCAAAGCGTCATGCTGCGTCGTACCGTGAGTCGGTTGTTTGGTCGCTAGCACTTGCAAGTCGCCCACTGGCGTTTTTGTGAAGCTTTTAAAACTGGTTGGTAACTAACAGAGATGGCTCCCTACAAGAGCGTCTGACGTATGGTGCTTTTTGTGTTCAGGTCTTTCGTGCTGCGACGAGGAAAGAAGACCCAGCCGAAGGTGGGCGCGTGTTTACTGATGCGTTTCAGTTAATTTTTTTAAAATGTTTGGTACCGTACAGCACGAACAAAATGACGTAAGTCGTTTGGAAGTCGTGGCCGTGACAAATATTTAAAGCAGTTTCCGACTTTTTCTCGTTAAAAAATAGAATTCGCTTTCTCACCTCCATTAAACGTTTACCTGGCTTTGCGGTGTCTTATTCTTTGTTGTTCTCTACCGCGGCCGACACCAAAGCTCCTTCCCTTATCGGCCCTCGTGTTAACGCAGTTGTGAGTTGCCAAGTGAATTAGCAACTTGAAGGCCTACCAAGGATCTCGTATCGCCACTGGACAAACTTGGTGTATGTCTGTCGGTTGAATGCTGCAACCTGATCGCTGCGTGCTTTGTGTTAGAAGAACAGTAACAACATTCAGTAGAGCACTACAGGGTTGCACTGATGTATTGTCGTCATTGCAGGAAATGCTGGGCTTACTGAGGTTGATCGCTGTCTTTTTCTGCCCAGGCTTCAACGGAGCCTCCACCGATACCGCGAGACGATAGTTCTTTCGCGTCCTTGTCGCCAGAGCTGGAGAAGGAAGCTCTCCTGGCCGCATTAAACGCCATACATGTAGAATCTATAGACAAACTCAAAGAAATGCACAAAAGGTGAGGTGTTCATTTATGCCGTGTATGGCAATGACTGTTGGATCTAATAGGAAATTCGTCTTGCCCTTGTTTATACAGTGAAATTTGCGGGAAACGCATCGCAAACTTGTTAACTGTTCGCACGAAATTGTTCGTCAGTCAGAGAATTATTGAAGTGTCACTACTTTTACTCTGTAGGCGGTCGCATTGTCAGGTACATCTTAAATGTTTCTGTTATTGAGCGTTCGACTGTGCATTGACAAAACGCTTTTTCTTGTGAAGGGAGAAATCGGAAATGGAGCAAAGCCAGACGAAGCAGTGGATGGAGAAAGCAAAAGTGATCCGGAAAGACAAAACCATCCCGATCACCGAAAAGAAGAGAAGACTTAAGGAAAAGAATAATCAGGAAGTGAAGAAGTTCATGGAGGAGAGACAAAGGGTTAGCATGGCATGGAAATGTTTTACGTTCGGCTTAATTGCACAGCTATCAACGTTTAATGTTCTGTGGCAGGGGTGGCCAACAAGTCGATCGCGACCGGATCGATCGGTCGATCGCGCCTGATTTTGCATTGAATTGTCAAGATACCTGAAAAGAACGCTTTTCAATCAATGTTCCAGGAAGTACATAAAAATTATCCATCAGTTGGTTGGTCACGTATATTTTTTTGGTGCCTCTTGCGATGGCTGACCATAGGCTAGCACGGCAGATGCCGCGAAGGTGTTGTGATATGTTTTCCTGTTGTTGCGTCACAATCATCATTTGGGCGTAACAGACAGTTTGCCTTCTATCTGTGCATCATTTACTAAACAATGGTACACTGCATTTGCACGTGCGATAGTCAACTTTGGCATTTTGTACTTGTGACTTTTTTACCGACTGGTCGATCGCGAGTTAGCAAGAAATCTTCTAGTCGATCCCAGTCGAAAGCAAGTTGGCCGCCCCTGTTCTATAGCGTCACAGAGCTCGCCCGATGCACAGGCATGCCGACATAACACTGGTGGCGATGTATCATAAATTCCGCCGATTAGCTTTTTATGTTGACAGATAACGTTCATTGCAAAGACACATTGAAGAAAAACTGTGCCTCCTGAACTAGAACTTAAAATTATTAAATTATTGCGATTACATGGGGTTGGTCCTTATTTTTCGAAAACGCAAACATCACGCGTATTTTTTCAGTGGTCAGCTATTCCCTTTTCTTGTCAGCTGTTTTAACATGCTATTTGTTGCAATCTCTCCGCCGGTGTTGTGCTAAATGCGCGGTTCACCACGAACGGAATGTGCGCGAAGAACGACACCATATATATTTGGCGCGAACAAGCAATAATTGAGTGATCTCGTTGGGTGAACTCTATTGTTACTTGCTGCCACAGTGCGAAGCTTTACGCAGATACCGCTCGGGCTTTCCGATCGCAACACATTGTAATATCTTTTAACAGTGGTTTTGAATAATGCAAAAATATCGCCATCGGTTATAAAAGCGAAAGTATTTGTATTGGTCCAAAAAAGTCTCATCGACTAAAGGCCACAAGTGTGTTGTCCTCACATAATAAGGAGTTCTCATTCACGGGTTTTTATCTTTCGGTTTTATTTTTACTGTTTTGTTTTAATCCAAACGAAAAGATACTCTCCGACGGATAATGTTCTGAGAATTGTTTTCAAATGCAATAAATGTTAAACCCTTCGACTCCAGCCGGATACTTTCTCCAGCTTGAATGTAAACGACCAACTCAGATTTCGTTTGCAATGCTGGATTTGCCAGTTTTGAGAATGTCCAAGCAAGGCCCATGTTTAAGCAAATCGAGAACAGTAATTAAAATTGCAGCTTGCTGCTCAAACTACTAGGTGTGTTACCTAAAATCTTAGATCACGGTAGTCACGTTACCCCAGAAGAAGCTTACGCTAGCAAATCTCGTTGTGGTGCGAGTAGTAACTGATTGCACCTGAACGCTTTATCTTACGCACAACAATGCATCCGATGGTTTTGTATACGTGCTATACGTGATTTTTCGTAACTTGTCTTTTTTCATGTTGATGAAGTTCACACTGGAGTGTCAGATCAGGCCACGCTATTTACGAAAACCGCGTTCTGCGAATATTTTCGCGAGTGTTACAGAACCTTCTTATTGATTTGCATTTCATGAACTTGAAGTTGTTCTTTGAGCAAGTTCATAAGTTCGATACGTTGTAAAAAATCTCGGCAGAATTTTTTCAATATTTCGGAAAAAATTCGTTTAAAAACTCGTGTGTCACAGTAAGAAGCTCATATGGGACGACTTCGTCCTAAAAATGGGTTGATCCTGGTCATAGGCGTAGCCAGCGGGGCAAAGGGGCCATGCCCCCCCAATTTTTGAAAAATAGTGATTTTGCTTTGAGAGGCATTTTTCCAAAAAAATAGTGTTATTCGCCTAATATCAAACATTTTTCCCCCCCAAAAATTTTTGGCCCCCCCAAATTTTTGGATTGGCTACGCCACTGATCCTGGTAGGTCGGGTTCGGTTCTAGGATGGGTCGTACAAAAGACTTGAAGTCGGTACTTGCGGATAGTAAGTGGGTGTAGGTAAGAGTTTCACGCAATGTGCTGCCACTGACTTGCCAGCGAGCAAGCGGAGGTGCAGCCCACCCGTGGCACTCCAAACGGGTACAGAGCGATTAATGAAACCGGACTTGACCTTGCGAATTGCTGCGAAATCCACTACGCACGGGTCTAGTGCTGCTGCAGTATCTGCCGCTTTGGTGTGTTTGTTTAGTCCTGTTATTCGCTTGTAACGTGTACTGGCGAAAAGCTAGATACAGTACTTTTGTTGGAGACCGTTTCCTTAATGCAGCAGTGCGCAAACCCATGCTGTGAATTTGCTCCTTTCTGGGGAGTGCTGGTTGCGCAAACGTGGGTGTCTTGTTGAAGCTGTTCGGTTTTTCAATTTTGCTCTTTGATGAAAAATAGTATGTATAAAAATAGTACGCGCGTTTTCGTTGAGCGGATTTACCTGCTGTGCGACATTTGGTTATAGCGCCTTCGCTACGGGCGCTGTGCGTTTGCACAATGAGCTCAACATTATCTTTGTGGTGCGTTGCAGCTTCTCAACAAACATCACAAACAACTCGAGCGAATGAAATCGTTCCAAGTTGAAGAAGTGGAAAGGATCACCAGTGAAGCTACCAGCGATTGTTGAGCTCAAGACAAGCCGAGCAAAAACCGAAATGCGATGGCTTCGTGTCTAGTGCTGGGACCGGTTCGTTGTCTACTACGTCATATGTAACATTTTTGCAAGACTGCGTTTTTTTCCGTAGCCAAGATGTCCTAAGGTGCTCATGTTAGTTTCGTTTCCGAACCTGTGATACAAGTTTTGTTTAGCGTGTGATTAGAAGCAGGTTGCAATGTTTTTGTACGTTTTAAGGTCCCGGTGTTTCGCTTTTGTCGCTTCTGGTTCGAAATTCACTTTTATGTGACAAAGATCTCATAAACTGTTCCAAATTTTAGCAGCGAAACTGTCCTCATGCTGTGCCCGTAACCGATTGACAGTTGATTTTCGGTACCCATCGACACTAAACCTATGCTTGTGAAACGCGACACTGTTGCGTATTGCCATACCCTCGCATCAGCAGTGTTTCCCATGCTCGGAAGAAGCGCGAGTGACGTACTTACCTTCGTTTTTTCTATCAAGCTATGCGCATCAAGTCTTCACCTCTGTGCTCAGCGTGTGTACTTGCATCAATGTCATTGTCGAACATGCTCGTTGTGGTTCTGTGCCGTGTCCTTCACTGTTACGTGATATGCAGCAGGTGTCGATGCAGTCCAAACAACACGGCCTGTTTCGCTGATTAGAAATGGCGTCCTAGGTGGCGAACTGAAGGTACGGCTCGATTTTTGTGCCATTTGCCGTGTTGGTCCCAAAATGGGTTGTCTACGCCTCCGCCTACCTAAATTCCCGTGTTTTCTGCCTTTTTTTACAAGCGTTTGGACGTACTGGGTTTTTACTTTGTAGCGAAAAGTGTGAAATGCCTTGGCAAGGAGGGAATTTCCCATTACACTTGCTTTCGCGGTGTACTTTCAGCAAAGTTGCAACGAGCCTCAAAAAGCCGTACGAGTTGCTTACCTGCTTATCCGAGCGTACTCCATTACTGTTTGCTACTGAAACGCACTGTTGGCAACTCTCCGATCACGTGTCAGCGAAAGTTGAAAAGTGCTGATGGACTCGATGTTTCACAGTCCACGTCGTACTGGTGAACGTTACAACGCAATTCACGCAGATATCGACTGCGGCAAACGTGTCGTTCCTTGTTGAACCATATCTTTGCTCAGCCTGTCTTATGCTGGCAAGTATGGGTTACTGTGGGTTTAGACATCAAGTGATGTCCGCAAGTGAAACCTGCACTTTTAAGGTCCTCGCGAGTGTTTGTGATTAAACAACTCGAACAAACAATTCTGAAACTCGGCCTCAGATGTATTCGGCAAAGCCAGGTCCAGCCCTTCGGAATGTTTAGCTGCTAACGGCGAGAAGCGAAAACTCGAAACGTTGCTCCTCCCCCGGCCCACCGGTGTTGGGGTTCTGTCTCCAGGAGAGCTAAGAGCGATCCCACAAGCATGTGGATCGAGTTTTTCGACGGAAAGTTAAGTTATCTTGCGCTGTCGCCAACCCCTAAAATGTTTTTCAAAGTCTGTACTTGCGTCTTGTGGATTATCTGGCGTTTCCGTGTTTTATTCAGTTGTAAAGCGCTTATCGTGTCTTTCTTGGGATTTCGTAGCTGCTTTGCTAAGTGTGTACTCGATGGCTTCCGGAGATCACATTTGGCCGGTTATAAAAACAGGTGAATATCTCATTGGTTTATAAAACCAATCGCCGTCCAGAACATGCTTCGTTTTATTATGCCACATGCAGATTTATGGTTCCTTATCTTTGTATTACCATTACTTTTATTGTTTTCCGTGAAATGTAGGTGAGTGCTTGAGCAAAATTGTCTTCGCATTTACCGCAAGCTGCAGTTGAACTATTACCAGGTTTGTTCATATAACGCATTCAAGCAGTAGCAAAAATGTACAGAGCATGCCTCGCTTTTTTCAAAACGCCTGTTAGTTTTTACTAAATTGTCGGTTTGGTGTTTACAGAACGAAGCGACACGTTAAAGTTTCTTGTCAAATCACATTTTCGTGTTTGCGTGATGTTGTGTGCTGTTGATGGGTCGTTAGATGAACACGAAAAAACGCTGGGTAATATTAACTTTTTCACAACACGGCGATCGTTTTTGGCAGCATAGACAAGCGCAATTTTTCTGAGCTAATGTGGGACAGCACTAAGTTTTAACAGTTCCTACCTAGTTCGCTCCTCATTTGCGTTACATTCAGTAGAGACGCTAACTTGTCTTTTTTGTGATTGACATATTTCACAAAGCAGTGAAACTTCGCTTAGTTTTAAAGGTTGAAGCTAAAAGACAAACACTGAAAGCTTGAAGTAGCATGTTTTTGTCATGTAACCACCAAATCCACGCAAACCACCCATTCCTGTGCAACACTCTGTTTGCTGCTAATGCTTGATTCTAGAACGTCGGAATACGCCAAAATCGTCGTCTATCCAAACTTTCATATTCGCTCGCATGCCATGCAGCAAATCCAAGCCAGTGTTATTCGTTCTCAGCAAGCATTGCACTGAATGTATCTGAAGCAAACTTCGGCTGGAGATCTTGTTTAACGTCGAGCAGGCCTGACCCGTGAACAGTCACCGTTGTCTTCAAATCAAGTTCCAAATGTGATGTGACGCATGCGATTGCCAATTGTTTTGTTTTTGTTGTTGATTGCTGTGTTTACATCATGATGCACCTGTTATGTTGTCAAACCCGGCTGGTTATTCAACCTGTGCTTATTCAGTTCCAATGCGCGTTACGTGCGCACTAGATGTTTGTTGTGTTTGGTACGCGGTCGCACGTCGACATGCGATAGGGAAGGTTTTAGACAGTTTTGAATTTCAGTAGACCAGCAGGCGTTGTGACAAGTTTGTTACAGCGCCATCGGTCGACTATCCCAGTTTGTCAGTTGCTATCCTAGTGTGTTTTCTGTTTTCATCGTGATGTTGCACATTGTGTAAGATGTTCTTCACATTTTGCCAGTTTTCTGGTCATTGGCGTTCGTTTTCGTTGGTGTTGACGTGCGTATTTGATTGGACCCACCGTACGCTCATGTTTGCCGACGTGTACCCGCTTGGGCAGTCCACCTCAGCATCAGAACCGCTTGCAAATGAACAATTGCCTTACAGTTAAAGTACAGTAGCTTATTCGACAATGCTTTTACCACGATGCTATCCATCGCATCCGACAATTACGATTGGCTCCATCCTTAGCACCTCACACCCCACGAATACATCTTATCGCTCCATGGTGGTGCCGCTTTGGTGACGTTGTATCGATGGGCGTCGCTTTTTCTTACCTTGGGATGTATCCGAAAATTTTTCATTGTCATGATACCCGCAGACCAATATCTGTGAGCGTGGGTAGGCGTGTCTGAAATAAAACAAAATTATAAGTCGAATACTTTGGCGTGACTTCTCGCCACGGCTTTCGTGCTTATGCAAGCTCAATACCTCTTAATCTCAACAGGAAGATTGTCGCCTTTGATGTCGTTCTGTTAAGGTACATTACATTTTCTTTCGCGTTGACGCATTTTTGCATGGTTTACCGATCCTCACCCATCTGTGACGTATCATCAGAGTAGTGGTCCTGACATTTGTGTAATACAGCATTGCTACACTTGCCTTCTACTAATGGTGAAGCAGTAGATACGGTTGGTACGCGTAAGATAAAAGATTGCACACTTAGTCGGGTAGGTCGATGTTGTTGCAGTCTGTAACTTCGAGCTACCAGCCAATATTTTGCACTTTTCACAGGCTTGGTTGGGGTCACTTGTTAGCCCGCTGCTGGGAAGCTGTGTGGATGAAGGAAGGGTGCTTTTGTTGAGGTCGAGGTTGTTAGACCACCTCCTTGACCCTGTGTTTATACAGGTATGTGCTCCAAATTCAAGTGCACACTAGTTCTACACGCATTTTGTGGAGGAAACTAGCGATGCCCTGCGAAAGGTTAAAATTAACGAATCCACGATCCTTTTGGGAGACTTCAATGCACACGTTGGTAACGATGCGGGGATATGGAAGGGCATGATTTGCCGACATAGTGATGCTGATGTAAATGATAACGATAATGGCCCTTCAACTGTTCTGTAACAACGCACTCAGCATCATGAACACTTTGTTTCCAACGCATGATTTGCACGAGTACATCTGGTGCAGAGAATTGCTGAGGCAACGATCGCCCTGATTGCTGCATGGTTTTAGTTGACTTGTGCCAAACAGTGTTGGACGTTCGCGTCAAAGTGACGTAGAACTGTTGTAGCAGTCATGCAAGTGGGTCAGCTACATAAGCCGTGCAAGAAAGTGATGCACTGCTTCACTGTCGGACTGGAGTTAAGTCAATTTTACAAAATCTCTGAGCCTCTGATTGATGGACAAACGCAGTTTGTTTGCACACAAAGAAATGAGCTTTTTTGCTTCAGTGATTATCAAAATTGGTGCAAAATTTTGCAGTTTTGACTGTCAAGTGTTATGCTACATTTTAAGGATCAACTGTTCCCAACTTACACAGAGGAAGACCTGAGACTTTGCACTGAGGGGCCGGGAGGTCACAATATATTGACACATTATTGTGGTTTAATGTAGTATTTGCATATCTTGATCATGGCAGTCGGCCTCATACTGTTACTTTGGAATTTTTTCCAGGTGAAGTTAAGTTTTTTAAATCCAATCTAAAAATTATAATGCAAATCTGAAAACCAAATCTTGTTCAAATCCAAATTCCTGTCACTGTTATTAACCTACGCCCATGTGGAGACGTGATTACGCCACATACAACGTTGAATTCGTAGCAGCAACAGATAGTGCACCTCGTCGAATGGGGAATCTAGGGATATCTAGGAGTTATAGATATGTCTGGAGGAATCTCAATTGCTTTAATGCTGAGGGTCAGTGCAGTGGCAGTCCGACTCTACCCCCCCAAAAAATACAGGGGCCCCTGTTGCAGTTGACTGCATCGCCTTGAACTACTGAGGCAAGCTAAAGAAGGCAATTCGGGGCATTAACTGACAGGAAAGCAACCAGCAGCAATAGAGATCCATCACTGACTTCACTCTTTGCTTCCACTAGTCACCACTTTCAACTACCTCAATTGCAACCAAAGTAACAGTAGATCACCCAGCGACTTTACTACTACTAGGTTGCACTATCGTTATATAGGGATGAGTGAACTACGATAATTCGCTTGTGGTGACTATCACAGTGACTTATTATTCATGGGCACCATCTAGCGGTGACCATTTATTTTCATGTGGCGCCATCTCCAGGCCGCCACACCCCCTTAGTGGTGAATTATAAAAATCGTTTTCGACGATATGATACATGTTCAGTCCCAATGGTTTTCAAAACAAAATATCCCAATTGCAGACACAATTTTGGTAGAACCAGACCCTTAGCCAGGTTTTAAGGTTTAGGGGACAAGATACATTTTAAGGAGAAAGATTTTTGTTTTTATCATATTTAAAACAACAAAATTTAGGGGGCATAAAAAAGATTTGGGGGATGACTTCCCCCAATGTTCCCTCGTGTCTGCGGACCTGGGCAGAACCGTCGCCAGAAAATCTTCCATTGGGGGCGTTCATGTTTGTGCAGGGAGGCTAGACATGCTGAAAATTTACATTTAAGTCACAACATGAACAGCATTTGCAGACTGTGCAAATTAAGTATAAATATTTTTCCGCAAATACCCATGATAGGCTCGTAGTTTCCAACTAAAATTTTTTGAACGAGCTTAAAATGAATTGGGTCGTAGATCATTGTTATATAATTGAGGGCGATTATTGAGAGATGTCGCAATGAAATGCAAATCTAATAAAAATTTGTAGGAAATCAGAATCAAGCCTATCTTTCAGTTATGAAAACATTGTTACCAAAGCAGCCAACATGAGGCCGCATAAAGCATGTGCACCACGATGAACGTTTTCTTCCATTAGCGTAAATTAATTAACTACCATGAGCTCAAGTGAAATATGCTTGTAAAGCGTGCGCACTCGGCTTTATACTAGCCGAAATACGTCGCATAAACCTTGCTGATGTCTGAACTTGTTAATCTCCTGGTACATGGCACATCTTTAGATTAATAACATTTTGTATCTCAATTCGTCCATAAATGTTAACAATTAGACTAAGGCTTACGTGGGTGCCACAGTTAAAATCCATAACCAGGCCCGTTACCAGCTTGGGATACCAGGAGGGGCGAAGTGTTTTCCGAGAGGGGCCCAAAATTTTTGAACTATGTCTAATATGTTCAAACTGTGTCCAACACATTTTTCCAGGGGGGGGGCAAAAATTGTTCTAGGGGGGGATTCGCCCCCCCTGGTTACGAGCCTGTCCATAACCCCAGCGCCAGATTTAGATGGTGGGGGCCCGGGGCCCAAGCGTGGTGGGAGGCCCCATGTGTGGATCGGATATAGAATCTTTAGGTAGGGGATGGCCTATGAAGTCACTAGTATTTCCACATATCATTAATATTTATGACGTAATCTTGTGACGTCACTTGTTAACTCAAGTGTAACAAAACGTTATGATGAAACATGATAATTGACAAAGATTAGCAATTTGCGAAACCGGTCACCAGAAGCATCGTATTAACTTTTTTTGAAATTTTGCTTGAAAAACGTTTCTGGGCGGTCCAACGTTTTCATCATCGCTAACCGTCAGTCCTCGCTCAGCAATAAATTTTACGACAGAAACCGAACGTTGCAGAAACGATTTCTAATATTGTTGGCGTTGACTGAACTGACTAGCTAGCTCTGTATCAATTTTTCATGGTGATTAATTACATTTGCGACTAAACGTAATTGTGGCATCTTTATGTTCCATTCATTGCTCGTGGCTCCTCAACATGCTTACAGTCGCAGATTCCTTTTCTAATTTAATTTATTTGTTTATAGCAGACACGAAGTCCATAGTATGAACACACACACTCTGCAGAACGCAGGTTGATAAAAACAGACAACACAGAACGTAGT
>JGI24158J21664_10002472_pt1 | contig 22430 bp, 10 predicted proteins | sample Ectturendosymbi3_FD_21664 | JGI IMG/M metagenome (IMG submission 21664)
CAAACGTATACTCTCTACTACCGCGATGTATGTATCCTCGTCTTCCTTCATGTATTTGGGTATTTCATGTTACTGCGATGCATGCTTAAATTCAAGCAACTTGCGTGTGGGAGTGACGACGTTACTCAATACAATATATATGACGGCAGTAATGAAATTGCAATAGGCATTGCAGCAAGTCGATGATAGTCAATTTAGACATTTTATCAAGTTTGTTCCCGATGCACCAAAAAGAGGACCCGCATAATTACTTACCTCGCGCTGTTACAGGCTTATAACCATTTTTACTTTACATCAAAGATTCTAAGGCTTCAGGCTAAGGAAATCTCACATGCTTCTGGAAACTCTACAAACTTATCGTAGCCATAAAGTGAATTTCAAGTACCGCCGTTTGTGATAACCATTATTTAGCAACATCTGATAAACAAATCACTCATAAGTTTTGATTCTGAAGGGTGGGCTGATTTCAATGTTGGGTAATATATTTTTTCTTCTAAGCTCAGAAAAGCTATTGATATCACTAGCACGTTGTTTGGCACTAGCTGACTCAGTGCTTGATTGTAAGCACGGATAAATAGCATAAAGTCAAAATATACTGTTTTCACAGATCAACATATGGTCTTTGTCTAAATACCAAATCACCAAAAATAAAAAAGTTTGTTTAAAAAAAAGACAATATTCATGTCGAATGCGTGTTAACAGCTCCACTGCGCTTACTTTGCACAATTCTTGTTCAGGAGTTTTCACCAAACAAGTATGTAAGAATTTATAGGGATTGCGTGAAATATGTGAAGTGACGTAAGAGCGACACCTGTGGCGTAGTCGTCTGTGTGATCAATGGGAATGCCAAGAAGTTCATGGAAATGCCAAATTCATTTACTGTAGTTTGTGAAGAAAGACCCTCGCGGCAAGATGCAAAATTTTACTTATTTTTCCAAATACATTGTCGTCATTCGTTAGTTTGATTTGTGCTTAAAGCTTCGAGCCGTGTGCTGTTGAAAGAAGCGAGAGGCATGAAGCCAGTGGAACGTAACGTCAAATCAACCTTTCATGGACTACTTGCAAGTCTGTCAAATAAAATCACTACACAGTGATCAACAGATATCTATGTTTGATCACACAAATCGAATACACAAACACACTCTCAGAGACTCCCTCATCTGAGGCACGGTTTTCAACACAAAAATTTTGAGAGTTTCCTCCGCTCTTATCACCAACCTTCGAGCTCTTGACACTGCTTCGCAGACCTTGCGTTTACTTCCAGCGAACATGTTTGAGAAATGGTCTTTCCATGGACACAAATTTTTCGGTGACAATTGAGACGAATTGCGCAAACCGTATGATGGAACTTCCGAACACTTTTTCGTAAAAGATTTTATCAGCAGATTGTCAAGGTCCGAACGACATTCTTCAAGCCCGAGGCAACGTGAAATGTCATTGCGATGTCTTCAGGTTTTTGCCACCTCTGCGTTCTTGTTAAGGCAAGGCAGAGATTACGCGCATACTGGCAGGAAAACAGAAAGTTAGCCAAAGACAGAGATCTGCGAATGCGTCTTTGATTATTCATATGTCAGGAAATAGAAGAAGAAGACATGGTATGGTAAGGTTGAAGGACATAATAGTTAGCTGTGAAGCTGTAATTACTGCAGGCATGAGGACAAGTCAGCTGACAAATCAACACGACTAATGTTTACCCAGTGGTCAGAATTCAAATCAATTTCCGATTTCATTAGTTTTCTTACTTTTATGGTAAAAGTATGCATTGATGGTAATCTGAAATGTATTTCAATTTTCACTTTGCCTATACGGAAATCAAAAGCTTGCAGCTACAAGTTTGCCTGAGATATGCAAACACACAACGCGATGAAAGACGTAATTACTGAGAAGTAGTCGTCAAACTACTTTTCGTTGCAAGAGACAGTTAAGTGTTTTTCGTATGAAAGGTTTCTGAGGCTTGGCACAACCATTCCCTGTTTTGATGGAATGAAAGGTTTCTTCAGTACGGAGCACTGGGAGAAAACAGGGCCATTAAGCAAACTTTTCAGAAGAGCTTCTTGTTTTAGTTTCGACAACGTCCTTACGAGTAGGCCTATATAAACGCTTTACCTAGTTTTACAAACTTGCAATTAGTCAGAGAGACAACTTTAAGAGTTGATGAGCAACCGCAAATAACTTTTGGCTGGTAACACAAACTCGGGTGGAGGGCACCTCTGAAAGCAAAATGAGTTTGTTGAGTCAGAAGGTATAGCTATTTCAGAAGAATTACTTCTGTTTTACTATCACAGTACTTTTGAATTTTGTTGTCATTGTTCGGCTTAAGTTATTTGCGAAAAGGCTATTTGCAGCAGAGTCTGCAAACCAAAGGTCAGCAACTAATATTTTTCAGTCTTATGCTGAATATTTTGTCATTTTCTTTAGCTTAAATTTGTCAAGAATTTAAAAATCGTTCAGAACACGCTGCAAGATCAAACTTTAGACTAAACAAGTATGTTTACATTTCGAAAACTGTTTCTGAAAGACACATATGTGACTTATCAATAAGTAACTGGTGGGTATGTCTGCCTTTCCTACAGTAAACCTATTTTCAGAAAAATACTAATAGAAGCAATCAAAGCAATTGACACATGAAGACAAAATAATATTAAATTGCACTGACATGAGACCCTTATAAGATGGTAGCCTACAGCAAACACGAGAGAAAAGGTTCAAACTTTGCTTACGCCATTTTTAGTATACTTCACTAAGCCAATGAAGATTGCTATCTCTTCTACCCTTTGCTGCATGAAATCCAAAAGTACTGTAGGTCTAACCGAGCATTGTGTCAATGATTGATGCTAACCAGATAACCAGATCACATTTATGTTGAACGGAGCTTCCCTTGTGTGTATGTCTACAATGCGGATTTCAACAAATGGTTAAAGTTGGACCACTTCTTCGAATGTTTCAAGTAGTTTGTATTCGCCAGGAGTTGTAAGAAGTCGCTGAGTTTACGTAAGATAGCTATAACTTCTTAAATCAGGCTATAATTGTTTTACACTAGTTTGTTTAACTCTTAGTTCTACAAGCTCACTTTTTTCAAATAGATTTTAGATCAATTACATAAAAAAGTCTTAAACATAGAATAACTTATTTAAAACTAAAACGACCTTATAGTGGAGCTAAATCTGTATTTTATGTGGAAGTAACAAAAGATTATTACTTATTCGTCTAATGTACAAAAATTTCTTCAGATAAGTTGGAATAAATCGATATTTAAAGATGTAAAATTTCCGCTCTAACACACTTTGTTTATTATTTTCTCATTTGTTCATGTTTGCCTTGAGTTTTGTCAAAGCTTTTATAAAATAAATCGATGCGCAGCAGTAAATAATTATCTTTTGTATTCCAAGAAAATTATTTGTAATTTTCCTGTGCTGTTTTGCGGACTGCTGAGACTCAATAAAATGACTCTTTGTTCAGTTTCTGTGATAAAGATTTTTATTTGTTTTGTCTTTCTAATTATCTTTGAATCGAATTACAGATCGGTTTTGGAATTGCATACACGGTAATGTTTTTGTAGTACATGACGATAGCATTGGATTCATGTGACGAGGCTCGTTTTGGAGCTTTGATAAGGGATTCAGTGGACCAGTGAAATTTAAAGGTCCAAACGAAATGTGAGTTGGATGCTAGTCTTTATTGATTCCTGTTATATATATGCACATTTCGTCAACAAAGCAATCAAGAACAAATGAGACCGTGCCAGCTCCTAACAGTGAAACAGAGTTTCATGGCTGAGTCATTTACAGCAAGTCCGATATCCCCATAAATTGCATTGTTTTCCTCTGTGAAGTCAAAGGCAAGTTGTCGAACAGACAAATTCAAACCTCAAATTGGCAAACGTAGCAATCTGTGCTAATTCGGGCAAAAAGTGTAGCACAATTTACGTACCTTCAAAAGATGTCATTGAAGCGTTATGGTGAAACTGGTGTATACTCTACAGTCTGCAGCGTATTAATCTTGCAAAAACTCACAAGAAAATTCAATATCTAGCTTTTCCCAAAACAAAAACTCAAAATTCCTGTGCTGTGCATGGTTGACCAGGATCAAAACAAAGGTTTAGTAGCTCTAAACACGGTCAGTTTGTGAGATGGAGTATCAGAGGAATTCTCTAGTTTTTCAACTCAGCCTAATAATTGGAGCAACCAACCCAGTTCTGCAATTCACACAACTTAGTATTCCTGTGCACGCAAAAGATCATCAAATTGCAACTTATCTCACTAGGTTTCATTTCAGTGATTTTCGTTGTAAAAATCTTCCGTTTTCATCAATAAATCAAAAATTCTTTCACCAGCTAATGTTACGTTTGCGTTAGAAATTCAACTTTTTCCACCATGATATTTAATGATTAAACAAAAACTCCTCCATCTCAAGAATAAGCAACGAACTATCCACAACCTTTAGAAACCTCTTAAAGATTTGTCGATTATATTATTTACACATAAAATAAAGTGCAAGAGATACCATCTATCAGTGGTTTCAATCGACAGCTCAGCTTGAGTCCATTGCACGCTGCGCGCGACTACAAAAGATTTTATCGTCGTAGAAAAGATGTTTCTGTCAGTAAAGAACGTGACATCCTTGACGAAGGTATGATCTGCATTCGTTTGAAATCTCTGAGATGCCACCTGTTTCTAAACGATAGAAAAGACGTTTTCAGCAGAGATTTTTGTATGCTTAAGAGAAGCAAAGAAACTTGAGCAATTTCCTACTGCACAAAAATATCCCACTATAACTGAGACAAAAATAAATGAACAGAAAAATTGCAATTTTCAAAGAAATACCTCAATCATTGCAAGAAATCCATTTGTTAGCAGCTTCTTCAGGTTCCTTTCTTGTACGCAAGATATTTTCTACAGAAAAAATGAAAATCAATTTTCCACACTTCTTGTTTGCTTTTCGTCTCTGCGTTCAGCTATTTTTATCTTTTAGCAACCAAGCGTACCAGCGTGCAAAACAGCATGCTGATGTCGTATTCTACGATTTCACTCGATTCCTGCACACTGTGTCACTTCTAAATCTTTCAGAGCCATCGTCACCACAGCATCTTTTAAGTCAATGAGATACTTCGGCTAAAAAAATTAAAATTTTTCCGAAGCCTTTGCACATTTTACTTCCAATCACCCGAGAGAATCACGGAGTAGGATCGCAGGAGTCGACTCTGGTCGGAATATGGATTTTACGCCGGAGCAAGATCCAGAACCGGATTTGTCGCAAAAGCAGGCCAGGAGCCATGCAAAATTTTAAAGTGACTTTATACAACAATTCTGCAGCGATGATTCTTGTGGTCAAACAGAACATAATCAGTTGAAGCAAATTTTCTTTAAACAAAAAACGTTGATAAAAAATATCACTTTTCTCAGCAAGAAATACATGACACGCATGATCTGAACCAGCCTATCTCCACGAGGAAATTCTTGCGTTGCTCATTCCCTTTCATACCCTATTTGAAGTAAATCGAAGTGGAATCCAAATTATGCAATACGCATCGTCGTAGCTCCTAAAATTCTTTAAAACAAAACAGCATAACCAGTTGAAGGCAGCAGACGTCTTGATCAAGGCGATGCTATGAAAGAACTGCGACGCTTATCCATTTAAAAAACAGCGTAACAGCGAACCTTTGCTTGCACGCGCTTACAAGTTCGCAATTTAATCAATAGCGTGTCGAGATTTTGTCATGAAGGTCGCTGTAAAATCATTCACTACCAATTTTTAAAGCCATTCTCAGACCCGTAACCAAAGGGGGCTCAGGCGGGCGAAGACCCCCTTGCAAAATTTTTCGCCCCACTGGAAAAATATGTTGGGCATACTTTAAAACTATTAGACATTATTTAAAAAATTTGGGCCCCTCTCAAAAGACACTTCGCCCAACCTGGTGTCCCCAAGCTGGTTACGGGCCTGGCCATGCTATTGCATCAACTCTCCCCGAGCGAACGAAACAATAAACACATCTGTGGATAAAGCCAGAGCGTCGTTCTAAGTAACTTTTCCACACTTTTTGGTTTGTCAAAGTTATATTGCAATCTTCTGCCCTTCATTTCGAATGCTCTTAATCCCGGAGACAGTCCATTAGTACTGCCACTTACAGCCACATTCACGTAAAAGTTTGAAGATGAGAAACATTTTTGAAAGTTTACCCGATAGTTCCAAATAATAAAAAAGAAACTCGCAACCTTTTTGATTTGTCGAAATTGCTGTTCAAAATGAATTGCAAGCCGTGTTTTGTAAACAACAGCAAACAAAGCAAACCTCTTTTGAATGCTTTGCAAATCGGGCAGATATGTTGCTATATGCAAGCTCTACATCACACGGTAAAATTCACTTTAGGTGTGCTTATCAGACTGAAGGGTAAACTTCACTGTGGACGTTCTGGGTGTCAGCATGTGTTTTGTACACATCTCAAAAAACTTCAAAACAAGCCTCTCCATACCCCAAGAAATCAATTCAGATCCAAACACAGGTTTTAGCTTTGAAATAGTAGTTTGAAGTGGTAGTCAACCCTTAGGAGGATTTCAGTCTTCCCTCAAGACAATTTACGTATAGGACAAAAACAGTGCCAACAGCACTACTGTGGAATAAAAAAAGCAAAGGCCTAAAATCAAATATCAAACTCTACTATTGAAGCGCGATACCGTTCTAAAGACACGAAAGCTAGTTCTACTTTTAACACGCAGCGGCTCACAACAGCATGGTGGCCATTTCGTACGCCGCAATCGGATACCTCCTTCAATACCAAAGCTGATTGTGCTAGGAGAAGCCACACAGTCAGGATCTATTCCGGCATAACAACACAGAAATCGTGAAATATTCAAATGTTTTCTGCGTCAAAAATTCACTTAATCTTCAAAAATTATTAAAACATTGTTATGATTGTTACAGGCCATTCGTACGTTGCACCGTACGACAAAAAAGGCGACACTTTCTCTACACCACCGTCGCCATCTCAACAGCGTTGTTTCTGCTCGTTTATGTTCAACGTTCATCGATTCGGCTGAGCTCAGTCAATGTTTCAAAAAGAAATGCAGGTAATTAGTTATCGGCTGCGCTCGTACAACGTCTGAAAAATGCAGTAAGACCAGCTGCTGCTATAATTATATGACACTCCCATTCACTCCACACCAGCCTTAAGCGCATTACGCCTTTAGCGATTTTCGCAAATACTATTTGCGGTTAATACGTCCTTATCATTTTAAATTGAGCAGTTTGCTCATACCTCAAAATAATCACGTTTTTAGTTTTCAATTAGTTTCAACGTTTCACACTTTATGCATTTAGCTATCGTTTTAATCTCTTACGTTTTTTTGTGTACTTAAATGGAAATGACATAGAAAATATTAAAGCGCTTGTATAAAATTCTGGATGCAGCAGTTGTAAGCAGCAGTTTGAATTTGCTAATGCTATTTCACGTATGTTCACCTTTCTCGTTGGAAGTGATTCAGTGCTTTCTGGATGTGCAGGGCTGCTTGAACAGGATGGCGATCTGCTTTGACCTTGAAACGCTCTTCCGCAATTCTAGCTCTAGTTTTAGATCTTGATCATATCAGCGCAGAGGATTCTTGAAAAACAGCATTCACCGACAAACTAAGCAGCATTTTAGATTTTCTGTACGTTACTACCAGCGATCTAGAAGTGATAATTTAGCTTTGCTTCAAACGCTGGTGAAGCGAATTTAAACACTGCTTGCCTGGGTATCCATATTGACTAGACCCGTTCTGTGGAGTCACAAACCACTTGGCCAACGATTAGCATTCTGACTTTATCGCAAAATTTAAAAAATAAATGTAAAGCATGTATTGCTATAGAAAAAGTGAAACAACGTTGCAAGCACAAACAAATTCTCATCCTGCATTGCCGCTACAATGTCTATTGCAATTCGGATCAACATTTTACTTACACATTTCCGGATGACGACTACCCCTATTGGATTGTGCAGTATTGGTTTCGCTGGCAATTTAGCTTGCTCAACAATTGAGTAAAAATTTTTGAAAAACAGCAAGAGAAACTTTAAAATGAACAGTTTGACAATTGTTTATTTCCCTTAAAACTTCTGGAGCAAGACCTCTTCTACAAATCACGTTAACGTTTGTTGCCAGGTCAAACGAACTTAGCTGGCTGGCGCCTATCCCGTGATTAATGCCTATCTTCAAAGATAATCTCAGACCTTTATTCCAGGTTGCGGCTTCAAAAACTTTCAAAAAAGATGCAAAACTAAATTGCTCACTTGAGCTTGTCGAATTACGTTGCTGTACAACTTATTGCAGCAGCTTACTAATAGAAACAAGATTATGTTGGAAAACCAGTTTACAGTTTTATTTGAAATAGAACCTTCTGGAAACTATTTTGTTTAGGCAAATGAGTGGAGTTTTTAGGCGTAAATTAAGATGCATATATATCCCGGGCATCGCAGTAAATCAATAATCATATTTAAGTTGAATTGTTAGTGCATTTGATCAGTGAATATTGTTGAATTAAATAAAATCCGATGCAGCAACAAGACTGAATTATTTGGCAACCGTAGGTGAGGAAAATTAGTGTATATGCAATTTTAGTCAGTACAAATGCTACAATTTTCATATATCTTTTATGCTGCATGACATGACGTTCCTGGAGTTATAACAACCAACAAATGGTTCAGGTTTTGCGGACACCCCAGCTAACAACCAACAAATGGTTCAGGTTTTGCGGACACCCCAGCTAACAACCAACAAATGGTTCAGGTTTTGCGGACACCCCAGCATCGTCAAACTTTTCCTAGAGTGTAATGCAATAACCGCTCCGTTACCGCCATACGCAACACATTGCAACAATATACTTGTTTTGTCTTAATTTGTCCCCTAGAAATTTTCAGAAGCAATATAAAATAAGTCCAACCTACAGTCGCATAGTCTTTGTTAAATGGACTTGCCAAATAAATATATTACAGACATTTCTCTTGCAACGGGAAGGTAGAAAGTAAGAACAGATGAACGTGTTGGGAGGTTTTGGCCAATGGCAAAACGAATGTGCTACACAAACATAGTGCACTGCAGTGAAAATGAAGCTATGAGAGCCGTGCGTCCAATGTGGTGCAGTCAATTGTAGTCTTCTTCCAGAAAGAACTTGCCCACATTTTTAGTGTTTCATATTAAGCCACATCAAACATAAGTACATCACTGAGTAACCTGATGCGAGATTGTTAGTTGCGTCTGAAACAGTGTTCGTAAAATAAAAACTTCTTAGGTTGTTCTCGTCTTCAAAAACTTACCGCCTGTTTGACTTTTTCAGAAAAACCACCGAACGATGATCCAAGTAAGTCGCTGCTTGATCAAAGTTACATGTTGATAATCGCTAGTAATCTATAAGCAATCCTTAGTCCTGTTCAGTTGTTGGAAATTCAGAATTGTTTGTTGCTTGTGCTGTTAAAAGAAAGTTCCCTTTCGTTGCTTCCAAGCAACTGCAAATGTGCAGCACAAAATGCTATTTGAAAGAAGGCAAGTTGCAAGTTTTCATGTAACTAACATTTCTGAACATAGGGGTGATTCACGCCAATTTAAACCGCAAGGGTGTTAAAAGTGAGTGACACAGAAGTCTTGGCAACAGTTACGTTTCCATAAGCTTTTCCATAAATACCTACAGTACTGTATCTTCTGACTTTTTCGTAGTGAGCTTGAGATTGAGATCGCCAAACATTTTTGTTATATCTGGAGTGGCCATATGTCCCGGTTTGACCCAGATATTTCTGATGTTGTAGGGCATGTCCAGGTCAGTCGCTTGTTTGTTCCGGAAAACGAGGTCGGCTGTAGGTAAAGTGAAAAGCCACTGCTGCGTCACAAAACGTTAAAAGTGAATTTCAGATCTCGCTTCGGAAAAACAACAGTTACCTTTATTTTATCTACAGTAGTACTTCACTTTATTTTTTTCACTTTATTTCTGACATGCAACACATTTTGTTGGATATCGAACGAGTTTGCAAACTTTGTTCTAATTCCAGACGCACTAAAAATTGGTGTAACCAGACGCACTAAAAATTGGCCAAATATCTTCTGAAAGTTTCACCATCCAAATAACGCAATGTGTCTGAAAGTTCAAATTTATCGCCAACCTGAAAGTTACATTCTTCTATGCAGAAGAATGATTGTATATTTCGCAAAGTTCACCTTTATCCAAAACAAAAACATTTTTTCAGCTGCCACTGAAACAAGGTCTAACGATTTAAAATTATGTAAATAAAATCTAAAACCAGCGCACGGTTATTCACAAAAACTCGAATGTTTTTCATAAAATCTGACCATTAACGAACTCATTTTACTGATGCGAGTCACAAGCAACGCATGCATCTACTGCCAATAACTGAACAGACCACAGACCAGGTGATAACTTTAGCAACATTCAGTGGGAACGGCACCATCCCTAGCAACGAGCAGACTGTTTCAACGCGACGCAGGAACTACTCAGGTGCAGGTCTGACTAAGCACACGATGATCTGAAAGCGAGAAGATTACATGCTAAAAAATCACATCTAGAAACTGTGTAATTGTAGAGCTACTAGTTTGATTCCGGTCTCGCGCGAGAGATTTCGAAAGCATTCCCTGGAAACATGGGCGTCGGAAGGATTTTCGAGGGACCAATAGTTGATTTTTCCAGGACCCAGGGGGGTGGGCCAACTGTGGTGAAATTTAATTTTTCCATCTCTAAACTAGGAAAAATACGTTTTGCTAAAAACGTATAAAGAAAATATCAAATTTCAAAATCCAGGGTGAAAGGCCCCGTCCTTACTCCCTTCCAACGCCCATGCCTGGAAAAGAAAAGCCTAGCAATGCTCATTCGCATGCCACGCCTTTCCCCGAAAATAAAACGTGTCCACAAAGTAAGATTAAAGTGAGATTTTCGGAATTAACGGGATTACACCTAGCCCCCAAACTAATCCCCAAAGCTGTAATTAATATTGTCAATTATGACTATGTTCGAGTAAGCTGACGCAAAAGAGTTTTCGAGTGAATTGTTGTACTTTTCAAGTAAATGTTGATTGTTGTGGAAAAAAATTACATATTGTACCTTATCCTGATGCTGTCACTGCTTGCAAGTTTGGCATCACAGTGCCTATTAATTTTAAAGTTAATAAACGTTGAGTGATTAAAACGCAGCAAGCTATTGACAAAAAAGTGCAGCAATTGTGAAAATGGCATAAAATAAGTTGTGTCTACACGCGGCAGTTCTGCAAAACGTAAGTAATACGGGTCAGTAACCAATTATGCTTGTTTTCTAGATTTCGAACCCGTCCCAGGTAAGGTCTTTTGACTATTTCAAGTATGTGCAAATACAAGACAGATCTTTATTTCCAACCTGTGCTTGAATTTTGTGCAAGTTTTCGGTAAACGTTGGCTTATCTTTTACCGATATTTAAGGCGAAACGTTTCAAATGACACTGTAATGCCTGATGCTTGAAGTAAATATAAAAAGTACAAATGAAAAGTAAATTTTTAAAATAATAAAAGAAAAGTGAAAGAAGAGAAGAATAGTAAATAACTCTTTTAATCAGTAAAAGAAGGAAAGAATAGTAAAAGAAAAGTAAAATGAAATTAAAGTAAAAGGTATTTCTGACGCAGTTTTCTTCTGGGAAATCTCAGTTTGCACATTTGCAATAAAATGTTGGAGAGACATTAACCAAACAATGATGACCGTTTACTTTGGGAAACGTACGAAAACATCTTTTGTCTGTTCCGAATTTGTCATACACTAATACCAGCATTCAAACAAACACATCGCAATTCGTCTTCTGTTTGTTTAGTTGTGATGCACGTCGTATGTTCAACAACACCAAGACTGCACAACGAAATGTCTCTAAACCACATTTATTGTAGCTTTTGTCAGTAGCTATTATTTATCGAAGATTGAGACATTGCTTTCATTTTAGGTACGTTGGTTTGCCAAAGACGTCCGGTCGTTACGGCTCGATTGCAAGGGGCGGTCCTCTCTAAGAAAAACGCAGATTCGCCTCTAGCACTTGTATCGGGATGGAAGCAACAACCTGGTCGGAATATAGGTTGTTGTCCAGCGGGCGCTCGAGACGGGAAAGCGTATCGTGAAGGCTACGCGTGCTGTGTCAATCACATTTACAACGTCACAGCGAGTTTCTGTTGCTTGCAAAAAGAAAGGTAAGTCTTGAACTCTTTGTGACGTGGAAACCTTTTCATCGCATAAAATGCAACCGTTCGAGTTTTAACATTCGCAAAAAAACAAATTAACTTGTTCTTCAGAGAACAGGGAAACGGCAAAGACTGTTTTTCATAGCCTTAAAACTTGCTTTTGGAAAGCTTGGTTTCAACCAAGCGTCTGGCTATTGTTCTACCTGGCTGTAGTACACACTGATACCAACTTACAGCTTTTTACATCTTACACATTTGATACACATTTTTCTCCGCTGTAGAGGCTTCAGCGGACATTTCACACATCATCTAACTAGCATCATCAATGTTGTTCTGTTCTCAGGGCTTTGGAGAACAATGCAGAAAATATCGCTTACTGCTATCCACTCAACCGTCCTCCATATTGCCGAGAGCGCGACTTGAAGGTCATTGCGCCTCTAAAGCTTGCTTGCGAATACACCAAGTACAAAACGCCATACTCGTGCGAGTTTTTGTGTCCACCCGGAAGTTTTGTCATGGGACAGAAGTCAGCCACGTGTTCAAACATTGGCAACTGGAGTAATCAGCCCAAGTGCTGTAAGTTGCACCAGTTTACAGTTTTGCTTCGGGAGCGCGTACGTCATAATGTATTGACTGATTTTTGAAAAAACTAGAAAAATTGAATGTGCACACGCAGGTGTGTGGATCACCCAGCATGTTTCAAAGCCCATACGAAATTTTCCTTCACATAATTTCACCAGCCCAAATTGAGCAAGAAGTCGGTCACCACCTTCAAACCTTCAGGGGAAACCTGACTAACTGCTGTGGTGTGCTCGACAGTACAACCTAATCACAGGTTGTTTCAGTGTCTCTGCGTTTTTCACTTCAAGTAGATTGTAAAAACAAATATACATATATATGTATATTTTGTTTGTCCGATTAAACTCAAATCAATTCTGGCAACATCGGCTCCGAAAATTCAAAGGTTTAGTTCATAACTTTCAGCTACAATTAAGAGCAGCTGCTAGCTTAAAACACATATTTCTAGCATCTTGCCCGTTGTGTTCATGCTTCCGCCAGCCATATGATTCCAATTGAGTTTCACGCGGAACAACGAACTTTCAGCAATGAGTGAATTTAGCTTTGATCACTCGCGAACGTTGTCTACATCAGACTTGGACAACTAAATAATTATAGTTTCCTAATTCGATGAATTAGAGCGCAATGACGGTAATTATAATTTTAATCTAATTTGCTAAATGCTTCAGTGCTCTAATTTTAGTTCTAATCTGATTTCCGATTTTGCCAAAAATGCGAACTTGTCCAACAATATATTTAGATGAAACGAGAATGCACCCTCGACAAGGACAGTGCAATCAGGGCGTAACGACGTTTGATGGCGCCCGGGGCAAGAAGCACGTTTGGCGTCCCATGTTCGAAACTGAGGTCTTTCGGAAGCAAATGCACTGTATTGAAGAAAGTACTTGTGACAATGTTGGGACTTTTTGGTGCCCCCACAGCCATTCGGCGCTCCCCGCAGTGATTTGGCGCCCCCATAGTGATTCGGCACCAGGGGAATTGCGTCCCCCTTACCCCCCTCGTTAAGCCCCTGAGCGCAACAAAATGTTCACAAGTGCCATGCCGCCACCCCATCACTTGAAAAACAAAAACAGTAAAAACTCGATCAATTTCTTTTCTCATTCACAGCTGCATTACAAACTATGTGGCCTTATCAATGATCTACATCACATAACCTATCCACTGTCACGCAGAAGTCACAATAGTCACTGGGTATTTGCGACAGTCAGTCATCTGTGATGTTTCAGGGCAAGGGTGTGCAACCCGTGGCCCGCGAGCAGGTCCGTAACCAACTTGGGACACTAGTCGGGGCAAAGAGTTTTCTGAGAGGGACCCAAAAATTTTAAACTATNTCCAATAGTTTAAACTATTCCAACACATTTTTCCAGAGGGGGCGAAAACATTTTAAGGGGNCTTTGCCCCNCTGCGACCCTAGTTACGTGCCAAAAGTGACCCAGGAGCAGAAGTTTTGTGGCCCGCGGAAAGGTCTAGATTTTAAATAGAGTGTGGCCGCCAGCGAAAAATCCAAAATTGAGTTATGAGAAAAATAGTTTGCTGTTTTCTTTCCCTGATGACCACACCAATTCACCCGCGCTAAAGGTATTCACTTCATCCAGACCTCGTCGCTCCACAAGCAAGCATTCCGGTTTTCGAAGAGTATCGCCAATCTCCCGTGGGTGTCCAGCGAATTGTCGAACCCGCAGAGCTTGACACCTGCAGCTGTAGTCCGTGGACTAATCTGGTTATGCGCATTTGGCCCGGCAGTGCTGCATGGTTGCACACCCCTGTTTTAGGGTATTGGAAAAACGAACATGTTTCCTTTATCTGAAGCCTGCTGCTCGAGAACTCCTGGGTATGACAGCGACTTCGGCTCCGTCGGAAAGAGTCTTTTAGACATGCTGACGAATTGTACAGCGCGAAAAGCGCCAATCTTGGCGTACGAATTAATCTTTGCTATTCTCATGCTGATGAGTAGAAATCCACATTTGGGCATGAATTGAACTTGGATTAAAGTTGCTTTTGTGTAAATGTATTTCTAATTCAAATTTTTGTTCAATTTTTGGTTCTCGAAATTCCGCTAATTTTAATTCTAATCTGATTTGTGACAGCAAAGTTAGCTCTAATTTTAGTTATAATCTAATTTACAAAAGCTAAAAAAATTCTAGTTGTCCAAGTCTGGTCGATACCTTGAGAAAAATGCATGTTTGATAGCATTTGAAAAAGAGAACTGGAAAACGTGAGCTTATTTTAACTTTTGATTTTATGACGACATGAAATTGATAAAAAATTAACAAAGAATGCGTTCAGATTTAGTCACACATTATTGTTCTGAAAATATTTTGAATTGAAACTGCACTTTTACGGTCATTTTACAAAAAAGTAATCACTTCACCTATGAATGAAGGCCACTTGCACTTCCCCTTGTCATTGCAACTTACCAGCAATTGAATAGAACTTGAATGAAAAAGTTTTGCTTTGTTTACATGGACAGGTGAAGGGTGTCCTTCAGCAACTTTTAAGGACATTTGGTTCGTTGTCGACGTTGACTCACGAAAAGGTCAGCCAGGGTTAAGCGATATGAGAAGCTTCCTCAAAGGACTGATTACGTATCTGCCTGTATCACAGGTAACGAAGTTGGTCTTCTTCTGGCAGATATATGTTGCGTGGGCATCTTTCTCCGTTGCCTTTTTCCCAAAAACTTGCACCCTGTGCTCAAGATAAACGTCAGCGCACACGCCACAACCGCAAATGATCCCAGAAATGTTGAGTATACGTAGATACCACGTTAGTACGTAGGCTACCAACACCAAGCCGCTGGTGCAGCAGTCGTTTTCATGTTTGAGACGAAACTTGACCTTGACGTAGTTTTAAACTATTATGCTCAGAGAAAGTTATCTTGCTTGTACAGAAATCTTTGTGACAAAATTAATTACAGCTGTGGATGCGTGTGTGTGTGAGTGTGTGTGTTTGTGTTTTACTGTAGGTTTTATAGCCTTCGAGTACTTTTACCACTGTAAAACAGTCATGCAACCCTATAGGACGGGATAGGAAAGTATACTGTTACAAACCCACCTTATTTGTCCATAAGTCATCGACCCTTTACTGTACAAAAATAATGAAGACATATTTGAACGCGGATTTTGAATTGATAAAAACACCAGAAAAAACAAAAAAATGCCCAACGTTTCATAATTTGTGGTTGTCCCACTATGACTTCATAATGACGCAAATGCGGTTTTCAACGGAAGTCGTCACAGTGACTTTACATACAACGGTTGGCAAATTGCGGCTCGTCGACATGTTTTGTGTGACTCGTCTAGCTGAATAGCAATACCTCAAAGTGAAAGCGAGTTGTCACCTCATATTTAATGTTTATTTCATTTATCAAGGTATTTACACGAATTCGTAAGGTTAGTTGCCGTGGAGTCTACGCGATTTGATGTAGGTCATTTTATGCGGAACTTGCATTCTTCAACGAACTGTATTTGACATTACAAACTGATTTTGCGGCTCTCTGGTGTTTTCATTGTTCTGCCAATGACTCTTCTATTGAACAAGTTTACCCACCCCTGACATAGGAAATCAAAGTATATCAAACGATGCGCAATATCTCACCCTTTCCAACATTGTCTAACATTTTGATTTAGCTGCTCCGGTTCGTGAGATATAGCCAATAAGGTGTGCTGTGTCACAATAGCGACACTCCCGTCCGTAAAGTGTTTTGAGTGTTAAAAGTGCAACACCGCACGCTCGCGCACCTCTTATTAGGAAATATTGTACTTAGCGCCCAATTAAACACATTGATGTCAAAGGTATTTTAGACGCATAAATTGACAGAGTCGTAAATACCACACAGAAACATTTTGTCAAACCCTACTGTTTATTGAAAAACCGTTTTGTTTTCACACAAAAAGCCGCTTTCTTTCGAATGCAGTAGAGGCCACGAGTCTTATCATCACCCTGTACAAGATTTTCATATTAGCGGCAAGAAATAAAATTACTTCAACAGTGATTTCTTCAAAGGTCACTGTAGTTTGCATTTTGAAATCCACTTGCAACATGAGGCAGCTTGAAAAATCTCACTGCTTTTATTGAGATTGAGTCCAAACTTTTGTAAGTCACGTAAATAATTTTACAGAGCGTTCACGTTTACTTTAAAAAGAGTTATTCTTCCATGAATGAAACTTCATCAAATGAAACAATTATTTTTATTCGTGCGCAGGAACGAACTCGCATAGCTCTTACAGCTTTTCACAGCAAAGTGCTTCTTAACGACCAAAGTTGGACGCTTGCAAAATATGATAATCATCGCGAAGTCAACAATGCAATAAATCAACTTGTAATCGGTGGTGAGTACAAAATAATCTCCACAGCAGTGGTTTCAATCATTTTTGCATAACATCCGTGAGCCCATTTTACTTTGGGTGGTTTCGTTCAACAAAGGCTTTTGTTTCCTCTTTAAACTTGTTTTTGTTAAAATTGCGATTTGAACGCGTTTATGCCACGCTTCAGTGAACACCGACTTCCGTGCTGGACATAGGAGTTGGAGAAGTCAGTTTACCGGGTATCAGAAATCGTTTCCCCTGTAAAACTGTCACTACCCTGATTTGTGATGTTAGGCGTGGTTTAAATTTCTACCAAAATCTCTGCAATAATTTACGAAAATATTCAATGTTTGCCGTTCGTGGTTTTTCCATTAAAACAAAATAAAGACCTAATAAGGTCACCAATATTTTGGTGAATGAGAAAGCCTAAACACCACNGGGCCTCTACGATTCAACTCCATCCTTTCATTTGTTCTTTTCTTTCCACAACTGTGANTACCCTGACTACAGGCCTACCTACTNATTTTTTCATTTATCCACAAAAACACGTTTTTGATGTGAACACCACATCAATATTGCCCTAATTTCCGTACATTTGACTAATTTCACACTTCTAAGGATATGGTTTCGCCTCTGGCTTCGATCCCATGTGCTTGTGCAGCAGAAAAATGGCGAGGAAAAAAGTAAGTGGTAGATTTATGGATGTTGTTTATCTACAACATATCACGAGTAAATAATTTTCTACATGCAGTGGTGTAGACAAAGAGAATTCGAAGAAACGCCGTCACTGTTTGAGAGGAAAAGCCTCCCCTTTCTTCGTGATGTGGCGCCAAAGTTTGGGTGTTATAATTTTGTCATTCGGTGCAAAAAAACTCATCAGAAAACACACTGAACGGTCTTGAATTTAGGCATGGCACGACTGGTTCAACCGAGCGCCTCCTCTGGATGCATTAAACCCGAAGTTAGCACAAAACGTTGACCGATAAAAAACACAATTTTACCCAATTCAACATTTTGCTGTTAAGAAGTGTCCCCATAATAAGAAAATGCATTGCACTCCGTCCGTACCGTACCCTGTGCTTTGCAACAACTCACTTGGTGTTTGAGTAACGTGAACCTTTTAAACGCATGTGAAGTTCAGTTTATTTTTTTAATTGTTAACATTGCAACTATATATATATAATAAAATATAGAGAAAATATGGTATCAGAAGAGTGATTTGCACCCACGCTTCCATTTAAATTTTAACAACCAATGAATTAAGGCAGAGTTTGATGATTTATTACATAAAAATCAACATCTTTTTTGTTAGCGATGGGCTAACGAATGTAACTTTCACTTAATCAATAATATATGTCGTAACTAACACTGCGATTAAAAAGAGACACAAAAGACCTTTTCTATTTTTGATTTAATAGATACGTTTAAATATTACATAAAACTTTTTTGACCAGCTAAATGGCCTAGAACGCGTCACAGATGCTGGTAGGCTGGATGCGAATCCCGGTTGGGTTACACTGAAGACTTGATAAACGATATTTGCGGCCTGTCCAACCTCGTGCTCGGTAATGGCCAGGTGCAAGGAAACAGTCAACGCGCGGTGCTGCCATTGCCCTGGCACCAATGCAGCACTCACCGCGAAAGCAGTCGGTTGTCGCACGGCGCAAGCGGAGATTGGCGCCAGCAGACCACTCGTGACGCTCCAATGCAAGTATGCGAGTATAATGAACCTTTCCTTTCTGTAAATAAATTTCATGAAGTTTTGGTCAACAGGCATAGTTTTTCCCAAAAATGAGCGGTTTTCAAATGCTTTGGGTGCGCAGTTGACTCCCATTTCCCAGCTCTTACAGCTGTAACCCCACTCCGTTTGTCATTGCAGCTCCGCCTATTCGGTGCTGAGGTACTTTCATCAATATGGAAATTTTTAACAGTTGTCGGCAGTTGATGGTATGTCCAGATGCTCGTTGGATTCGGGGTTTCGTTTACGCATATATCTAAATCAAATGCACTGCGGCACGTCAAAGCCGCCTGATCGCAGTAGAAAAAAATGCGTTTCTTTTTTTCACAAAAAAAAAACTTATATGCAACGGAGTCCATTATCGAATATTGCAATCGCACAATGTGCAGGCACAGGACGAAACATAGGACAAGCCCTGACGTGGGTGATGAACGAAGGACTTACTGCTCGCAACGGCGATCGGAGGCAAGGCGAAAACGTGATTGTCCTCATTACGGCAGGTGCGTAAGGTTACAGTAACCCCAGAAAATTATCAATATGTTTTATCTTAACAAGATGTTTTTTATACGAAATCTCACTGTTTCGACGAACTCCCCATCAACTCCCAGTTTTTACAACTTACACCCTTTATTACATCAGAATAGCGTCAGTATGTTTAGCAACGGTTTTGAGAAAACGGCAAAATGACATCGGCAACTCGCAGCAGCACTCACCTATTCAAACGTATCGATGGTAATGCTTTGCCACGTTTATGATGTACAAATAATTGCGATGCTACAAAGTGTTTCCAGAGGCAGCAGAATGAGACACTTAAAGTGCAGAGGTATTTGTAGGAAATTTGTCAAGTCATTTCTAATTTATCAGGTTTAATCAGCAAAAACACATGCACGGATGCAGGGCCGCAAGCAGTTGATATTTTCAGAAGGGGAAATTGATTGCAACTTGTTGGTTTGCCTGACACCAAAAAAGTTTTGGCGCTTTCAAAATGTTTTTGAAAATTTCGGAGGCCAATTACCCGGTTACGTCCCCTCTAGTTGCGGGCCTGCACAGGGTCGTCGTGCTAGCAAAAGTTTCGGGATCAAACATCTTAAAGTGATAAGCACAAGTCATTGACACTTGTACGACGCAGTGAGCAAAACTCGTCCGTTACGAACGGAATATTTCTGACTGTGATCATCAAAATGCATTTCAAAAAATATTTTTCGTGTGAAAAAAATTTGTTGTTAGAAGTTTCAGGATGGGGGAGCGGACCACCAATTGCCATGGCGCCATTGGTTATGCGTCTGGATCTTTGTTGTCAACAAGTGCGGGCACCTCAGAAGTTGGAAATCCAATTTTAATCCGCACCGGCAGGAACTATGCTGCCACTGTGAAACAAACACATACTAGTTGGAATACACGTTTGTGACCATCTGGTCGGGCATCTCAAAATTGACAGTCATCATGTGCGCAACCATGCATGCACTGATTTATACCAGAAATTGATTTCCTGCTTAAATTCGTGTTGAACGGTCACATACACTCGTGAATTGTGCAGGTAACCCGGATGACGTCGTCATCACAGCTGCGGAGCAAGCGCGTCGCATCAGTCGTTTTATAGTCATAACGGTTGGTCCGGACGCGACATCGCAGGTTTTCTCTCAAATTCCAACGCGGCCTGCTCAGGACAACTTCCTCCGCGTGAACCAGTTCGTCGACTTGCACAACCACCGAAGGTTCTTGTACACCGCATTGTGTGGAGAGGGATGCGCGGTGCGTTGAATGCGGCGCTTGCATTGCAGTCGATAAATAAACAAGAACCTTTTCAAAAGCTGCCTGTGGTGCAAACAAACTGTTTCGTGCTTTCCATACGACTTCTTAAAACGAAAGCGCATGACTTGTGTTGATCCGATTAAACGTGAGAGGTGCCCTTGTCGGATTCTACCGCAAGTATTTTGACTTATTCTCTGCCAATTTTGCTGCGAGAGAACAGTGATGTCAATCAACGCAGGCAGTAGCGTCGTAGCTATACGGTCCGGACCCAGCCCTGATTTACGAACAATTTTTTTCAGAGTTTTTGACACCCGATCCCCACAATCGCCGGTATTCGAGGCAGAGAGTCAGTAACAGACGATGTTCTGACAGTTGCGTTGCGCAGAAGTCGAACGCTGTTGAAATCACGCGTGAATAACAACGAAAATTTAGAAAAAGGAGGCTATTCAACTGTTAATTGTTCATTCCACCTCCAAAGCTAAATCGAGGGCCACTGGAGATAAAACTAACAAATGATCACTTGCGTCAAATCTTGCGGTTCTGTCCTTTCAAAGGGGGGGATCGCACGATGTGACGCGTCCACAGATCGATCAAGGTTTCACGGATTAGCGGAGTGTCTGTAAATCGCACCTTGTCCCGAACCAGGGTCGGCGGCAATCACATCATCACCTGTGACGCTGAGATACCTTTGCCACGCAATCGTCAGCGAGACGACATGGACGTTACGTCACTGCGAGCGCGGCCACGGTCTTTCGCGCGCAAACGAACCAGACATCGAGAGCTTACAGAATTTTATTGCACGTTTGTATGCGACGATCAACGAAAACTGCTCAGCAAAAGCCTAAGGGTGAACAGGTGCGGTAAGACAGTGAATGGGACCCAACGTAAGCTTTGGATGCAGCGTCAATTCACACTAAGTTTTAAATACACGCGGGTCGAACGCATTGTCATGACTGTCAACGTTTCAAATCAATTCATGCGCCGTCACTGTTCACATGAGAATCATTTACGTCAGTCAGCGCCTCCCTTTGACAACCAATCACAGGCAATCAAAAGCATACTACACTGAGGATTATGCTTCATTCCATAGAACCACTGATAAATATACCTATGTATTCACGAACCACATAACTTGCGCAGTGTCCAGAGCTGCTCGGTCCCTGAACGCGCGGCATTTGAAAAATGAATCGCAGCGCAATGGAGGCGCGCTTCGCAACTCGATTGTTACGCAAGTAGCAGCGCAGCCTCAGCGTCGTCTTCTTCGCGTGACATCATCTCGATCCTTCTGGATCAGGAAGTATCCTGTCTCGTCTCGCAAATCATTTGCCATGCCTGCATCAGCTTGCTGCCGCCAGGGCAGGCGGGTTTGGCCCGCTGAGGCCCGGAACGGGTCACTTTCTTGAGGAACCCGAGTGATGGTGACGAATGACGACAAACACGGCCGAAGAGGAACTTCAGGAACGCGGAGCAGCGCACTCAAGCGGGAGAAGAGTGAGCTGCTCTCACGTAGGAGGTCAATTCCTGTGATGTTGAACCACACACAAAGACGGGTTTGGCGTAAACTGTTGCAACGAACTGGGGGGTCAAGGTGGTCACAAGGCCGGGACGGCGAGCGATTTTTCAGAGAAGAGAAACGAATTCACTGATTTTTCAGCTTTTTAATCAACCCCGCGTTTTCCGCTTTCATCTCTTTGAAGTCCTTCATGATCTTCGTCAGGTTCTCTTCCGATTTTTTCTTCAACTCGAGCTCGATCTGCGGACACATAAACGTAAACACGTGACTTTGTTTCATATACCGCCAACAAACTAAAAACTGCTTGGAATGCGCGGCACACATCCGGAGTCATCCGACACACATCCGGAGTCATCCGACACACATCCGGAGTCATCCGA
>JGI24158J21664_10002474_pt1 | contig 22425 bp, 11 predicted proteins | sample Ectturendosymbi3_FD_21664 | JGI IMG/M metagenome (IMG submission 21664)
ATATCAAAGTTTCAAAATATCTGGCAGAAGTGTCAGGTTTCCATAAAAGAAGCAATAAGATATTGCACATACAGTGCGTTTTGTTTAGTTAATGGTTTTAGTACTTTTACTTCATAATTAGAAGAAGGCATGCATTAAGACAGCTGAAATGTGTTTGCGACTGGAGCGCTTCATACTACAAGGTAAAAATCCTTTTTGCTCCCTAATAAATGAACGAATGTATCACTTGATCAACTTTACTATAGGATTTAGTAACTCCAACGAAACCTGTCAAGCCATTTGGAGTGCCTAGGCGATTAAAATACGCTATGCTGCCACATTCGTATTCTCCACGCAGACGCTTTAAAATGCATTGTTTCACTTGTTTAAGACGTCAGTAATGCTGTTGATCCCAACTAGTACTTAAAACGTGCTTGTCATATTCTAGAGAAATATGTGCCAAAGATGCATGCATAGAACAAATGGCTAAAATTTTAATGAACGGTTGATTTTAATTGGCTCGTGCTTCACAGTGTATAGAACATGAGCGGTTGTCGGTTTCACATGAATTGCAAAAATTACCTATTTCGGATGCATACCTGCCTTATGCCTACACCACGCAAATCGCATCTTAAATACATTGCAGTTTGCAGACAGTGGCACATACGGAGTGGTTAGAAAGGACACAGGGTCGCGACGTGCTCAACACTGACTTTTTTAAACCGCGCCAAAAAGTTGTACAAAATACCAGCTGTGACTTGTTGGCACTTTCGTTGCCTTCAAAGATCCCTGCTTTTTTGGGGAAAAGATATTGGTTTCGGTGAATGGCTCATACCAATAATATTTTCGACATGAACACCATAAACAGCACCTTGCTCTACATCATGGGTGACGAACAGGCGGCCCACAAAAGAATTTCGTGCGGCCCGCGAAACATTCAGGCGAGACCAGCAGTTATTACTTTCGTTTGTTGTTTGTTTCTGCTGATGAACAATTTTTTTTTCAGGTTTCATGGTATGATTAAAAAGTTGTGCGGCCCGCTTACTCAGCGGTAACTGACAAAGTAGCCCGCGATAGCAAATAGGTTCGTCACCCCTGCTCTACATAAACATTACAATGGCGTCCTTATCACGGATAATAGCATTCTTATCCGTTCACAAGAAGTCCGGGTGGCAATTGTCCTTGGTGGCAGTTGTCCGGATGGCAGTTGTCGGAGTGGCAGTTGTCCGGGTGGCTGTTGTCCTGGGTGACGACCATCCAACTGTAGGTGGCAGTTGTCCTAGGCGGCAGATGCTCGAGTGGCAGTTGTCCAGGTGGCTGCAGTCTTAGAACCGGGTAACACGCAACGATTTGCCTTTGTTTGCTCTTTGTTTGTTCTGCACGCACATTAATCGAACAATCTTCATCGCTTATCAGTTGTTAATGACACTAGTAGGCTTTCCTCACATTTCATCATTACAAATAGGGCTTTCCAACATGGTAGCTTAAGGAAAATCTCAGAAAAGCACAACGGGAATCTAGGTGACGTCAGTGATTGCACAGATTGCGCCGAAAGGCAGCGATGAATTTACATATTTGTTAGATGTAGAGTCCCGGCTAATGTGGTTCTCTTCCGGTTGAGGCTTAGGAGTCTTCAAGCGAACCTGAAATGCAAGCATTTATCAGCCCGATTTTCATACTTTAATCATACTGTAGATAGGTAGATACATAGGTATAGGAGCAGACAATTTTTGAGGGTGCAAAGGACATTTTGCCCGAATTTCCCCAAAATTGCCTGAAAAACTTTATGCGCCAAACTTTCCCCCTGCAATTTTTCTCTAGCTGTTGGTACGTTATGTTTTCCTCTACCAAGTTGCCATAGACTTTAATTTGGTACTGGAAATTTGGTTCTTAATAACCCTACTGAAAAAAGTATGCTCGGCTGTGCAAAAACATTTTCAGAAACCGTCTGGCTCAGTATTCTTGAGCATCTGTCTCACAGTTTTGAGGTTTTCAATTCACGGTCCAGCTGTTGCTATCAGCAAGGAACCTTAGACCTAGTTAAAGGTAGGCCTAAACTGCTTTCTTCCCTGAAGACATGTGCATGATGTGGCATGTATCATATTATTTATATTGGGACTATGCCGTGGGTCTCACAACATTGTCTGTTCAACTGGACATACAATGCAATATGCAACAAATTGTATGGCAAAATATGTTCATGCAAATCCTGTAGTTAAAATTAAAAACAAAAGCTTTCTGTACTTGCCAGGTGTGGACAATACTAAAAAAAGTAGGTGCCCTGCAGCATACTCCATTCCGTCAATGTACAATTAATAAAGCACAGGGATGAAATGTTAAAACACGAAATTGATGAAAAAGTTTGTTGATTTTATATGTGTATATTTAATCTGTTTTCTATATTTTTTGAAAAATCACAACTTTTGGGGGTTCGCTTGCAAACCCAGAACCCCCAGCTCTTGCACCACTATGTTGTGTAGATATCAGGAATGCTGATTGAGCTGACTGTTTTTGCTAGCGTTCTGCATAACTTTGCTTTAATATAGCTTCTCTACAGTAAATTAGTTTCAGTACAGCTGGAAAGCCTGCCAACGAAGTCAATGAATTAAGATTGAGAGCCATTTGAACAGCCTCGCTTGGGAATGGGAAGCTTAAATACCGTATCTGGAACCCTCGTAAGACAAAACCAGAGCTCTTGGAACGACTATGGCTGACTTACCAATCGGTAACGCTTTGGTGTAATCACCGGAAACAGCAGCACTAACCGTACATCGCAAACACTACATTCCCCGATTTTTATGCACCAGCACATGGCTAAGGAGTGAAAACGCTTAATCACTTGCTCTTAAAATAACCGAAACAGACGAGTACTGAGCATTCATCCCCGATTCTTTTCAGCTATTAGAAACCTGGGCTGATTCACTGCGGTATCCGGACAGCTGCCACCCGGACAACTGCCACCAATGACAACTGCCACCTAGGACAACTGCCACCTAGGACAATTGCCACACAGGACAACTGCCACCCGGACAACTGCCATACGGATAACTGCCACCTAGGACAACTGCCGCCCCAGGGGTGTTGTGGGGTGGGAACATTTAGCACCACACCCTGTGCCACCCAGACAACAGTTACCTGGAATATTGCGCTTTACGCATCACATACAAGTGATGTATCAAACTCAAATTGGTATATCGCGTTGCGGTATGTGAAGGACTTCTCGCAGCAGAGCACTTGAGACCCTCTGGTTGTTATGATAATATTGTTTCAGCATACTTCAGGGTAAGTGAGTTGAAACGTTGCTGTTGCTGCCATGTGATGTAACTAACAAATCAAAAACTAAGGTAAAATAATGCACACAACGTAAAATGAAAGGAAGAAAAGGCGTTTTATGAGCGCGTGGGTTGAATGCAATAATGTGTATAAAACAGTTTTCTGTGAAAAATTAAAAAATTCCCATATAAAATTAAGCTTCTCACTGCCTCAGCATGTTCGTGAAGATGTAATGATATCGACACGACATTCTTCACCCAAAAGGTTCAAGTTTGAACTTTCTTTTAAGGGTGCAGAGGATGAAGACATTTTCATTATACACTACATACTTGTGAAGTTCAAATGGCTTTAATATCAATAAACGCAAAAAACTCAATAAGACTTAGGTGGCAGTTTCCTAGGTGGCGATCGTTCTAGGTGGCGGTTGTCTGGGTGGCAGTTGTCCTAAGTGGCAGTTGTCGTAGGTAACAGTTGTCCTGGGTGGCAATTGTCCTAGGTGGCAGTTGCCCGGGTGGCAGTTGTCCTGGGTGGCAATTGTCCTAGGTGGCAGTTGTCCTAGGTGGCAGTTGTCCGGGGGCAGTTGTCCTAGGTGACAGTTGTCCGGGTAGCAGTTGTCCTAGGTGGCAATTGTCCTAGGTGGCAGTTGCCCTTGGTGACAGTTGTCCGGGTGGCAGTTGCCTAGTGGCAGTTGTCCAGGTGGCAGTTGTCCTAGAGCCATTCACTACAACGCAAATACGTGAATCCTTTAGATATAGGTGAAGTAAGCTCTGACTTAGTCTCTCCTGTCTCAGATGCAGGTTAAAACCTCAATATGCCTCTGTTTGCAGGTCTCAACAAGTACCTGATAGAACTTAAGAAGCCTATTTACAGAAAGTGATATACATAATATAGTACTTTATTGCAAATGCGTGTGACGAAAGGAGATTGGGAAAACCTTCAGCTTATTGAAAAGTTTTTGCGATTTTTGTAGTTCCGTAGCAAATACTGCATTATGAATGGAATATTGCATAATAGAAAACCTTGACAGCAAACACTTGCGGTGAGTGTACAATATAGCAAAGACAAAAGTTCGAAATCAGTTTTACCCTAGATAGTTTAATGTTTCTTATAGTTGCAATAAATTTGTATTTATTGGAGAAATTGTCTCTTGATGTAGGTCCTATATATTTGATTCCTTGTCTGCAACTTGATTTTTCCCCAGTCTTTTAAAGCCTTTTGTAATATGATCACTAATTAAGTGCTCCGCTGTACTTCTAATGTAAAATTATTTCACTAGACTGCAATTTGCTTTAACCTAACATTTGACATGAAATTAAAAAACTTGTTTTTTCAACAACACATAAGAAGTTCACGAAAACTCCATTACGTTTTTTCCAGTGCGTTACAGTTAGACTGAAGCAAGGGCGAACGCAAGGAGGGTTGGGGTTAAGCCCCCCTTGAGCTTGATATTTTATAAAAACTTTATTATCTGCGCAAAGAGGATCAATTTTTTTCGCATACTTTCTCCTTGTTAATTTGTCGACTTAATGCAAATACCACGGAATGAATTTGCATGCAAATTTCAAGGAACATTGTAAATGGGCCAAAAATTAATAATTAGGCTTTGGTGGGAATCTGGATTATCGTCTGCATTTAGAAAACATTTCACCACTTTTTGCAGACCTTTCGCCCATTATGCATGTTTAAACTTGTGTTCCGCGATAGTTCACTTTATCCAAAACAATTGTCTTTATTTTGTCTGCTATGGCTGATCAGTGCGAACTTCGCCAAAACTTTTGTTTTGGAAAACAACGCACACCAAATACAAATGACACCATAAGCCACTGGAATGAATCCCCCATGAAAATTTTCTGAGTACGCCAATGAACTGAAGCTCCTTTTATGAACAGTAGTTATAGCGCATGTCAGTAGCGCAGCCAAGAATTCTGTCCAGGAGGGAGGGACCAGTCAATGAGGTCGTCAGTCACTGACGTCGTTTTGAGTCTTACTGTACCTTTCGTTTATTTTGTAATAGTTGATAATTGATATAAAGCACCAGTAAAAATGTTAGCAAGTTTGTGTCGAGGGGGGGACATGTTTGGCTTCATTCTGGCTGCGGTACTGCTGCTACTTTATTTATATTTTGCTGCGGTAAAAGGTTCCCGATGAGGACGCTGTGAGTCTTATACTGGGAATGATTCTGACCTTTAAGACCACTGCAAACACCAAACGCGGGAACTTCATTCTGGTCCATCAACTCGACCAGAATTGTCTTATCTACTGACTAAGTCATCAAGCCGATTACGTTATGTCAGAACAGTGTAAGTGATGACAGTAAAAAGTGATAGAAATCAGCTAAATAAATTTGACAGGCTCAAAACGTAAAGGTAGTGTGCAAAAAATCCAATTATGTGTTGTTTGTGAGCCATCCACAAAATCTCAGGTGCTATTTCATGAAACTAAGTAGTTATTTTACCTTGTCATTTGAAGAATATCATTTAAATATTTCAGTGTAACGGTAGATATACCAAAACTTTGATTCAAGATGGAACATTGTATTTTCCCGATGTAATCCATTACGTCTCCAGTTGTCGCATCAAAAATGTTCCCACAGTATCGCAGATTCACAGGTCCAAAACCTTAGCAGCCCAAATTTCTGTTTTTGACAAACGCAACCAAAAATTGCAATTCAAAAGATAATCCTGCTCAGGAAACCTGGGAAGTCCACCACGCAGGGACTTATTTTTATGTTGATTTTATATATTTAGAAAAATATTAGAAACCTGTGCTTCCATGAATTTTCCTGATTTTCAGAGACAGATGGAATGGTGCCAGAGTTATTTTACAAACATGTCCCTGAAAGCCTATATATTGAAAATTTGGGTACGATACTACCCACGGTTACGTGATGTGTAACAAATTTTGTGTACCTTAATACCTTAACATTTCAATGTGATTTTAAGTGCAAAAAGTGCTTGGCCAAATATGACCTATCTTATCAGTGCATCGAAAAGATCCAGTCTTGTCAAGACGTTGACGTTTCATATCTGCTTCCAGTCTTCTAAAATTTTCGATGTGTTTGCTCTTAAGGCCAGAATGATTCTTTTCCAAATGATTTTGTAATTCGAATGGTCTTAGCGATTCATTGCTCAGAACACGGCAGCAAATGATGCACTGACCATTTTCCCCTCCTCGATCGCTGAACGAGGTAAACCCATACCTGTCAACATTATTCTTTTTCTGCCATACTTAAATCGAACCAAGTCTGAACAAGGTGGATGATTGTCAGGTAAGTTTCTAAAAAATTAATTTAGGGTGGCCACCAAGTTTGTTCTGACAAGCTGCCACCATATTTTGACTATACTCGTCTTTTTAAAGCTTATAATCTCATAGATTTAACAACTTAACTTAGTAAGAGCTGCTGTGCTATAAGATTTGCAATGATAAGCCACAGAAATTCTCGTAAACACAGCTTAAGCTAGCATTGTTAAGCAGGAGTTATGTAAGATTTAGGTCAAATTTGTTTGTCACGAAAGTAAGATTCAGGTCAAATTTGTTTGCTATTTGTCTATCTTAATAGACATTGGGTTCATTATACAAGTCTCATAATGTTTTCATTCTGATTTATGCCGAGCTGTATGTCCCACTGGAAAAAGCGTCATGGCCTACCAGTGGGCCATGACCCACCGGTTAAAAATCACTGGTCTAGTAGCAACTTTAACTTCCATTGTTATTTTAAAATAATCTTAAATTTAACATTACTGAAACCTTAAAAATTCTTACATTTTTTGATTAAAGCGAGTGTTTTGTAGTTTTTATAGCTGATGGATTTAATTAAAGGTTTCTATCAACATGGAATTTTTTTTTCTATCTTGCGTAAAGATCGTCGAATTCAACTAAAAACAGTGGACTACAAATGAAAAGTTTAAATGAATTACCAGGAACGCAGTTAGCGACTTAAGTTTTAATCAACCAGGCTCTTTACTTTCCGAAGAAGAAAATAAATCCTTTCTTGCTTTTGCTGTTTGTCGTCAAAAGTTTTTGCATACGAAAAATAAATTTAAACATATTTTTCATCGAATGTAACTTTCCTCCAACATCTTGACAAAACTGTTATACAGAGTAACCAGGCAAATAATAGCAAATTAATGTGTTTCATTTTCCTAAAATAGCATCGCAATAACTTTTGATTCGCTCGATTTTCAACTTTCTCTTTTCTTGGTGAAAGCAACCACCTGCTTGGCTTAGAGTTCACAAACGTGAAAAGTCGCACACAGGTTTGCGTTGCAATGCTTGAAAGAACACTCTGGTATTTCCTTCGAGCGTTTCAGTGACCTCCTTGAGATCCACCAGATGAAGCAGCTGTGATGTTGACGTAACAAGGAGGTACGAATGCTGCAGGGTCCGTAATGCCCTTCACAGCAGCATATGTTGCCGACACCCCACCAACGATTCCAATAATAACAATGAGTATGTGAAGAGGGATTTCCCATTTTGGCATTTGCCTGCAGTAAGTGAACATTCCGAATTATTTTTAGCGTGATTCATGACGCATAATCACAAAAAATTTCTTCAGAGAATATTGGTAGCAACTGCTTGTTTACTGATATTCAAACCAGATTTTCTTCTGATGACGAAACTGGTTTACTTCGCAAAAACTTTGGAAACAAAAACTCCTAATTTCTTTAAGACGACCTAACACACCAAAATAGCTATACTTACGCCCCATCCCACTCTTTGCCGTGGCGACGGCACAATCTCCAGAAGCACAATGATGGAAACACGAACGTATTCAAAGTGACTGCACTTCCACCCACGAGCGCCAGTATGTGGCCAAAGCGTGGACAACTTTCTGCCGTGAAGATGACCACGACTGTGATCGCGGATCGCACAAGCACTCTTTTTATTCCAAATTCTGTAAAAGTGGAAGTATGATGTTGAAAGGTATAAGAAAACACGTAGTTTATGTTGTCTAAGATATTGTTTCATGTTTGCAAACGCGTCTTAGCCATACACCACAGGTTTTTACTGTAAGCAACATATAGGCATGCTCCACCCGTCCCTAACTGATTTGTAGTGTTGTAATGCCTTTATAAACTTAGAACAAGCCAAGCTTTCGGAAAATATGGCTTCAGAACAAACTTTTTTGTTCCAAAGGTGGATATCGTATAAATTACAGATTTGCCATCTGGGTTCTTTAGAATTCCGCAGTTTGAACGAAGTATTTGACGGTTTAAATACAGAGGTCAGCAACCTTTCTGGAATAACAAACCCCTTCAGGGGATCAACAAGACAAAATAGGGCAATAGAAACAATGTATCCAAATACGGGTTGTTTTACTTTATTTATGAGTCCAACACGAAGTTCATTGAAGACGTGCACCTAAGACACACCAGGTTTATAGCGCAGTTTGCCGAAGAAACAAGTACAGAACACTATTTTTGAGAACGTCCGAGGTATAGCGCATGGATTAACGTTGAATTCAAAATCAGTATTGCTTGATTACTTTTAACGCTTGGCTGAACACTTGTACACATATTAGTTCACTTCATTTGCAACAAACATACGAATCAGACCCATAGCAAAAGCTGGGTAGGACACAGCTGCGCTGTAACAACACTGCGAAAACAGTCGCAATTCCCAACCTAAAAACCTAGCCCATTCTTGCGATCCAGAAATAGTGAAGCAGGCTGATTCCCTTCAGAATGGTTTTCATTTTCATCGTGCAAGCAGGAATCATATGTCACAAAGCGTAATGTCCACAATTTCAACTTGACGTCAGCATTTGCAACCATGAACAAGTATTCTTTCATTAATTTTCATACCCACGTTTCCTGTGAGGAGGGCCACGGGAACAATAGCCTTAGCAGGACTCGAAATACCTCACGGTTTTCAGCACTCTCTGATAGGTCTGCTGGTTCCATACCAAGACCGCACCAAGCAAGGTCGGAGATTTGGTCACTCCACCTCGTCCTTGTACGACCTCTGGGCCGTTTTTCCTTGGGCGTAGGCGGCAGGATTACCTCGCCCATCTTTTCGGGGTATTCCGGTCACGTGCCCGAACCATCGACCGTGACTCAAATCTCTCTATTCGGAGAAGTGTTTCGATGTTTAGGACTTTACGAATTTCACAGCTGTGCACTTTGTCTCGAAGTGTCACACCGTGAACTGTTCGCAAAAATCCCACCTCTGCCACTTTTACTTGGGATGGCACACTTTCAGTCATTACCAGAGATTCATGACCATAGGTGCATGGGGATCAGAACAAAGACTGGTTTGAACACTGACAGCTTTGCAGTGTTTCAAAGCTTCCGTTTTGTGACCACAGAGGGATAAACTCACGCAGAACTGTGTGCAGCTTTGCCAATCCGTGCATCAATCTCCCTGTTCTATCTTACGGAAGATAGAACAGGGAGATTGACGACCGTAACTCGTGAACACCACCCCAAGGTACTTGGACTTCACGATGGAAATAAGCCCTAGCCACCAATAACCACCACATTGAAAGACTTACCCACGCACTCAGTCGTTACATGGCAAAGTGCTTATAATCCAGGCGTCCCACAGTGGAAGGTGGCAGAACACCAGCACCTCCAATGACTACGCAGCACAAGCTTACCAGCGACCCCGCGCGCAAAATTCTAAGACATTTTTCGGAGTTCTAATATGCATAAATGGAGTCATTGTGGTGTAAAGTAGCATTTATAAGGTTGGGAAAGAAACAGAATCTCGGGCTTCTATTAACACAGAACGGTAAATGCAATAGATAAAACGCAGAAGGAATCAGGCCCGTAACCAGCTTGGGACACCAGGAGAGACCAAGAGTTTTTTGAGAGGGGCCCAATTTTTTGAACTATGTTCGATATTTTCAAACTATATCCAAAACATTTTTCCAGGGGGCGAAACATTTTCTGGGGGGGCTTCGCCCCCCTGGTTACGGGTTACGGGCCTGGAAGGAATAATAAAATATCAAATGAGGCATTGGTCTTTCTCTGGCGCCGATAGCAAGTACAATTTGGCCGGATGCAAAAATAAACACCTAGGAGTGGGTTAGGTCGGGCTGGAACGATATCTATGTCCTATATGGCTTAAAGGCCGTAGGTTGCGGACCCCTGGTTGAAAAGTGATGGGCCATCTCTGCGCTGAACAATAAACGAATATATGCTTCATCAAATGCACTAAAAAGCTAGTACTCCATGCAGGGACCGAGTTCAAGGGGGAACATGTCCTTCCAACTTTTGGACAATGGGCGACACAATATTTTTATCCCCACCAATATTTTGTGATAAAAATAATGTAGTTGTACAAACTTCGCTACCAAGATATTGTCAGGGAACAGGGCCCCGACAAGGCGTGGCGGGCAATGCCCCGGAGCGGCACTTTTGGTGAAAAGAAGGAATAGCAAATGGTCTTTCACGAATGAACCTGAAGTTAGATTTAGATTTATGTTTTAGATTTTGGTTAAGGTTGGACCTACCATACGTCCCGGTTGGGCCGGGAATGTCCCGGTGTCTCGTCCCGGTTAGCAAAATGTCCCGGAATTTCACCATCAGTGAAATTTTCAAAATTAACTCCAGTCTGATGATGCATTTTTTGAAATAATTCCGCCCTGAAAAGCTTGATTTGCTTTAACCCGTGGCTTGCTTTACTACCTTAATTAATTAATTTATGTTAGCGTGATATGGACCGTTGTGTCTAAAATGAACCATTAATAATAATACAGGAATTGCAATCGCTCAATGGCCATTTGTAAATTTGGGGGCTTATTGTTGCGTCATATTTCCACTGTCTTCAATGGAACTACATCAACCGCTGCAGTTAGAAGACATCTTAGGTATGCTTTGAGAAGGCAGGATAACTTTCAGTTAGTTTTGAGTCATTTTATGCTGAAAGTTAGCTAGAACTTGACTTAATGCAGAATGATGTGACAGGCTAGCAGTGCGGTATGGATTCCTTTCACAGATAAACGCTAATTACAAGAGGTTAAGAAAGTTTACCTTGATTAGCCTACACTGCAAAAAAACGGTTGGCAGCAGGCAGTAATTTAGAGAAAGTTAAGTGGATGAAAAAAAAGATTCAATACTGAGAAAAAGTTCAATACTGTTGAAAGAATGATCTGATTCAACCGCTTTCACACATTCGTTCTCAGGTTTCATGTGAATCATGCTGGTGACCATCAGATGTGGAAGGTGGTAGTAGTGGTGGGGGGCGGCACTTTTCGACTCGCTTCGGGGCGGCACTTCCCCATGTCGGGGCCATGCCAAGGAATTTGTTAAATCCTATGATGCAAGGTGAGGGTGTTTGGCAAAATTTAAATACTATCCCGATGTACATGACAAACAACGGTATGATTTAGGCGTACTTTTGGGTCATTGCAGGGCGCAGCAATGTTCAGAGATACATGTTCATAATCCTACTTTTAATGTATTATTTGTTTTTGAAAGAATAACTGAAGTGTGGTGTTTGTTTTATCTACTTTGACAAAGAATTCTTCAAGTGCTAATACCAAAGTTTTGTGTACTTAGTACAGAAGAAAAGACTTAGTAATCATTACCAAGTACTAGCATAGTACACTACGCAAGTGGCATTGCAATATGGGCGTAGCCAGGGGGGCACTTGGGCCATGTTCCCCAAAATATATCATTTCCATAATTTGCCAATAGGTCATACTACGATTGAGCGGACATGGTGACGTCATCGAAACGCAAACAATAATATTTTGTGTGATATCCATACCAACATGCATATCACACAAAGTTTGCATTCCAAAATTTTCTGACAAACTCGGTCACTGACTCCATGAAAGCAAAAGCAATACAGATACTTCTAAATGCAATTAACCTCGAGGATGCGCAAGAGTTAAAACAATGGATTTCAGTCGCAAATGATATAGTGTTTTAGCTCTCTTTACTTTCGCAGCTCTCGTAAACCTTGACAAGATTCACAGCTAATGTTCTTGGCAAATTTATGTCTGCATATATATAGTTTCAATTACGGAGATATTACCATCTGGTAGTTTGAGCGGCAGTTCAAATACTTGGCTCAAAGGATTCTGGATAATAACATATGCAAACACCAGATGCATCGTGATGAGAATGATAGCAATCACTTGAAGAATTCCTTGCGAAATGGAATCGAAAATGTTGTCTTGAATCAAGTCACCATAGACGGCGAAGCCAACAGCACCAACCGGTACGTACATGCAGAGAATTGCTGAAAGTAGATTAAGTGAAGACATCACTCGTCGTGTCAATCTCATAAATTTACTGGTTGTTGCAATATCACTTGTCCAAGTGAACGAAATGAACAAGTGAGCATAGCAAGTTATACGCCACCAACATCGTATGTCAATGCTCTTCATAAACCTTTGGCGCCATACATTATAAATAAGCTCATACTACACCATCTTCAGAATGTTACTCGTTTAACATTCATGGTGTTGCTTGCATCCCCAAACTATAAATAGTCCAACTTATGTCTCAATACCAATTCAAGCATTCACGTATTAAACTTTCTATGGTACAAACCATATGCGAATACTCTGCAGATTGTATACGTAGTCGATATGTTATAAATGACAACAAGAAATATACTTAAGGTACAATACCTAGACCTCAAAGAGATACAGAAGTATCATACACCAAAGAAAGAATTTCAAAGCTATCTTTAAGCAGCGAAAAACGAAGTTTTGCATACAAAAACCAAACCAAAATTGTTTTTTAGAATAATTGCAAAATCACGCTATAGTCAAAACATGCTGAGATAAAAGATCATTTATTCGATAGACAGCATATAGATTTTAAAATATCTTACCAATCATAGCAATTACGACAGTTTTGGGAAATCTTGAGGGGTCCGCCATGTCTGCTTGAATAGTTGGGAAGGCAGCCATGCCACCAAAACAAAACAAAATCATTCCAAAAGCAAGGAAAAATGTTTCGAAACCGCGTTCAAATGGTTCTGCCTCTATGCAAAGAGAAAGTTAATAAGATATTGAAAAGCATACATGAAATAACCTACATATTTGTTAGAACCAGAACATCAATTTAGTAATACTGATTAGGTTTTGCGCGTACTAGTGGTCGTTAGACACCAACAACAAAACACAAACATTAGTCAATCTTAATCTAACACGATAAAAATTGATAAAATACATCATAATGCAGAAATAGATGGCTGTCTGCCTCGCTGTTCATTTAAACTGGGGTGCTCTGTTCATTGTGGCAAACTGTCCAGCTGGCCTCTCTCACTGGTCTCTAAGGAAGGTTCGCCTTCACGGCGTGAATTTTTCGGGCCGTTGACCTCTGGTTAGCTCAATTTAGGCGTGCGGCGGCATAATGCTATGATTTTGTTTCTTTCATCAATACTTTTGCCAGGGTCGGCTAGAACGTACTGTCTTTTTGTGCAGAGCCAAGGTATCATCTTTGTGAAGCGCAATTATGCGGTAGCGCTTTATTGCAAGTAGACCACTCATAGCAGCAGCCAATATTTTACTTTATTAGCGTTCAAATCAATTTTGAAAGTTTCGACCTTGCAACTTTAATTTCAGAAGTTGCGCATATGCTCATTGTATCTGTGCTTGAAGGACATCGTAGCGAGGCCCCAAGAAATCTTCGTTTCTGGTCCGGCATTTCTCACAAGTGCCGGAGATTCTCCATCCAGGAAACTACATTGTTTTGGTTCAACTTCTTCACTGCTGTTCAGAGTTTTAGCGTTGCGCTGTTTTGTCACAGTTGCCTGCTGCCAATGTAACTGTAGCTTGATTTCAATGCATTTTTGTTGAAAATGTACGATACCTTTTGTTAGGAGAAACGTATTTTTTCTATAATCTTTGAAAATATTCTCCCAATGCTCTCTTTCATGCAGGGCGTAACGAGGGGGGCAAGGGGGCGCAACTCCCCGGGCGCTGAGTAACTGTTGGGGGCGCCAAATCACTGTGGGGGGAGCGGAATGCCTGCGTGGGGCGCCGAAAAATCCCAATGATGTCACAAGTACTTTCTTCAACACAGTACATGTGCTTCCGAAAGACTTCAGTTTCGAACATGGGGGCGCCAAACTCGATTCTTGCCCCTGGCGCCATCTAACATTGTTACAACCCTGCTTTCATGGAGGGCAAAACTAAATGATTTCTCGGTGGTTTTTCCTTTTTTCTCAGTTTTTTTATAGTTTGGATTGAATCCTTGCTTGTAATTGTAATCACTTTCCTGGAAGTTTTGTGGGATATCTGCTTGATTTTGTCAAACTTTTCATTGCTACATGTGAGCCTGGAAATTCACTGGTTCATCACAATTAACAGTGCTGCGGTATTGGCTGACCGAACATGGATATCATATGAGAATCAAATCGAGAAAGAGTCCAATGTCACTAAGAGCAAACACAGAATTGACGCTACTGGTAGAGCATTCTTTCAGATGAGTTAGGACGTTCGTCAACGTTAACCTGAATGCACTCACCATAGGTGCAAAGAAAAGTTGAGGCTGGATTTCCAAATTCAATCTATATCTTCAAGGCGGCAGCAGTTTAACTACTACAGCAAATTTTTGATCGCTGTTGGTTGGTATCCGGTTTTATTTGGCGATGATGCAGAGTGGCGTTTTGCTTGGTTTCCTGAATGGATAGAAATTTCTTCCGTTTAGGTCAAAGGTTGTTTTAGGCAAGTCGGTTTTCACAATGTTCACCTCTGTAATGATTTCAATCCTTCGTTTTTGAAAACTCAACAATGTTTTTTTCATTCTCTTCCTTTCTAGTCCGCCTGAAATTTGAATTACAGCCACTCCATCAGCACGGTGCTATGCAGATTTATCTCTTCCGAATAGCTCGACGAGGTCATTCCAGATTGGTAGGTCAACAACTCTGCATACCTCATCACTGTCGAAATTCCTTGTGGTAACACCAAATGCATTTTGCTAGCTTGTTTTGATCCACTGACTTCTTTCGTCAAGCAAGTAAAGTTTTCTCGCAAGCTGGATAGTTTCTTCAATAAGCTGTACAATATCGGTGAATTGCTTTGAAAATGCGACAGCACTTTTCAATAATTTTGGGGTGTCTGATATGTAAAAGTCAACAATGTTGAATTTCACAAAAATTTTATTTCTTGTCTTGTACAAGTAAAGGAACTGATTGAAGACTATTGTGGCACTACGCCATTGGTTAAGTTTGGTAACATTCATGAGAATGTAGTGGAACTGTTGATGATAGAGTGTTGCTAACTTGAAGAAAGTAAATTCATTTCATTTATGCAGTCCATTAAATTAAGACAAAAGGTTTCCGCAACAACCTCAAATGCTTTCTAGTCTAAATTCCAAAATCTATTAAAGAGCGCAAAAACCCAAAAGAAAGTTGAAATTCCCTAAATTATGTGATCTTGTCTGTTAAAGCACGAGCAAGGGTTACTGCCTTTTCGTTCTTACAAAATTTCTAAAAAATAATACAAATATGTTGAAACCTTTTAGCTGTGCAAGCAGTATGGCAACTGCTTATGCCTGAGTGATTGTTGAAACTGAGAAACCTAAGCAATAAAGATGATTCCAATCCTTGGATTAAAAACTTTCTTTTTGTAGTTTTTTAATATAATCAAAGTTAAAAAAGCAACGAGGAACTTTAAGGAAGACAAGTTCACAGGATCTGTTATCGATAACCTACCTTAGACACAAAGAACAACTACTTTTAAAACTAAACGGACTTTGGCTAAAAACTCATTTGGAACTTGCTGCAGGTAAGATCTGTACCATGATAAAGATAAATCGTTGAAAACCTACGATGTATTCATGCAGGAGCGACTTCTTCAAGGCAGAAAATGGAAACGCATAACTATCCCAAATGTTCAAATGAACAAGTAGTGTAACTACGTTGATTCACCAACAACATGCATGTGTTTTCGATTTTGCAAGCGTTTCACAATGGCCCCGGCACACAGTAATAAATTACCCACAGACATACCAATTTTATGATCAAAATAAAAATTTAAAAATCCAAGCAGTGTGGAGTGCTATTAGTACCTTCACATCTCGATTTTTTAAAGTTTCGCGTTTACTTCCTTGATTGCCTCAATAAATTTTGCAGATGATCTGTAAGGGGATACAACTGGTCAAACAGCACCTGGTGCTCTTCAACTACTGTGGCCAAAACTTAGACGAAATCTTCTACAATGTTTGTTCACTTTGCCACTGTTTGCGCACAGCGCAATCGGTAGGAAATGGTAAATACACAGAACACTTACCGCCGTTCTCTACCATTTTGTTATGCTCTATCGTTGCATTTTGAGCAACTTCGATATCCATCATGGCTTGGATAAATATTAAGACACACGCAACGGCTGTGGTTAGAGTAGCACCCAGAGCAATCGGCCTGAAAGAAACAAAAACTTGTTATTTGTTATGAGTCAATGGTACATCACTTAGCACTCTTGCAAAATGATAAAAGCAATTTTTCAACCAAGCTTCATTTTTCTGTAGGACCCACCGTTCTCTATCGCTTACCCACCTAGAACAAATAAATCTGGTGCAAAAAATTTAAGCAACATTGTGATTAAACTAAGATACGAAAGGTGATGTTATTTGGGTTCAGTATTAAATTACACATGAACGTTAGTATTGCTGTTTACTTCATCAATTTTTTTAAATGTTTTACGATTTATCGCTATTTTTTACTTTTTACCTTTAAACTCAGACCTGCACGGAATTTACAGTCTTTGCAAAATGTACACATGCGTACTTTTTGTAATCCTAATTATTTTTATTTTAAAATTGATTACACTAGCTTTGCGGGATTGTACTGCATCTAGCACATTCTCCATTTCCAGTGATGTTTTGTCTTTACGCTATTTATACACTACCACGTTTCCATGGCAGGAAAATGAAGTGCACGATCCATTCTATTTCTAAATGCACGTAAATGCTTCACAACCGAAAACAATTAGTTTGCTAACCGCAAAATTTCAGAAAAGTACACATTGTACTCGTTGGAATAATGTTGTAAAGTAGGCAGTGGTAACGTACTTCTCCAGTGATAACACCAAATCAGAGGTAAGGTATCTCCCAATCTTATATTGACATTTGGTCCATTTTCTTCAGTTGTGCTTCGGCGTATGACAACAAATCCGTGAATACGTTTAACTTAGCTATGTCCAACAGAAATTGCTTACTGAGCCAAAAATTACGTCACTATCTTACCCAGGACCGCACATTGAATGACATATTAATGAGGCCCCACATTGAATGACTTACGTTGATCTTTTGAAAAAAAACGTCATTTGGAGTTCAAGCAGACCCATCCCACAAAATTAAAAAATCGACATAATGCTGATAGAATTGCAGAGGCAGTTTAATAGATAGAACACAATTCCACTATTCTCAAAAGTTGTCGTTATCATGTATACGAGATAAACTACGGTGGAATTCTAAATCTGAATCCTGGTTGTACCTGATATGTGTAGATGTGCTCAGCGAGCAAACACATGGCCTCTGCCATGTGTTTGCAAGATAATGTGAATGATCTGTGACTAAAAGACCTGTAAGATAAAGGCATAATGCAACCTATAATGTCCTACAAGACACTTCAGCACTTAGCGACTCCGTTCACCGATCTGCAGGGTGTAGATGAAAAGGCGCGCAGGAAATTTTCAGTAAGGAAGTCTAAAAACGGCACCAGAGCACATTTTTAAAGTCAGGAAAAGTTTTTCAATATTAGACTGACTTCTCACCAAAAGTCCTTAGGGCTTTTTAACCAACAAAACGGCATCAAAATCCCTCCAATAATCATCACCCAATAGCAGAGCGACATATCCACTCCAAGCTGTTGAGAAAATTTGAAAACTCATGCCAGCTGTGCACAAAGTCATTTAATATAAAACTGTGAAAAAATATCATACTCATAGAAAAGAGAACAGTAACGAAGGTAATTGTAATTTTGTCTCGTATGAAGTAATTGTAATGCTCGAAACGAATAAACGCAGTGTGACATGCTGTATAAAAACGATAGACTGTAACAGTGAAACAAGTATATTTATGAAAATAATTTTTCTATGATTTTCATGGTAAGTGTAGCTTGCTGAACGATCGTCTTTCACCTATAAATGAGAACTTTAAGCATAACTTGACAGTGGCTGTCTGTTTGTTTAGCAGTGGGTTTCATAAAAAGGGCATATAAGAATATAGCACATCAAAGAGCGCTGCAGGAATTGTGACCCTTATTGTTACTTTCTGTCTGTCTACTGGTGCAACTCTTCCGTAAGAGCTAGTTTATGCTTACGAAAAAGTTATGAAAAAGGGCGTATAAATGTACTACTTACTTGCCCGAGTAGATTTTGTATGTTTCCAGATGCTATGAGCAGAAGCACCACACATACTCCGAAAAGAGTAAAGTAAACTGAGATGTTTACGACCACCCTGACAAAACACAACATTTTTGCATATAGCTATACACAGTATAGGTTGGTAAGGCAAACGCGATGTGCTCAACTGTTTTTAAAACCTGAAAAAGATTGAGTGGATTAGCAACAGCTTGTCGCAAAAAATATTACCGAAAAGTCTATTGTTTTTTAAAAAAATGAAGGGTTAGAAAATGACTTTTGAAGACTTTAGTTCAGGTATTTTTGTTCATTAATTAGTCTCGTACCCAAAAAAAACTTGGGCAAAAAACAATCAATTACTTATTCGTTTCTTATATTTTTGAAATTCTTACAATACAAAATTTGTCAGTGCATATTTTCCGGTTACTTTGCTGGTATTTAAGTTTTTTACTATTGGTCTGCTCATATCCACCGCAATGAAGTCTACAGAAGTGGCTGAATTATTGAATCTTCCACTGACAGGTGGAGTTGATTCTGAAGATCATTCATATTGCTGATGCGCAGCTAAAATAACTGAATTGCATGCTGAGCGCTAAACATTTTGCAAGAGTTCGTTTCACGCAACAAAATAATTTGAAGAATTAATTGCTTCAGTGCACGTGAGAGAAAATGTATTTTAGGTGTATCATTGAGCAAAAAAGTCTAAGTTAGGGGGCCAAATACCTCGAAAAAAGTCGAAATTGTTCATATCCTTTTAAGAAGGGCAATAATTTTTTTGAAAATTATTGCATTCAATCAGGGAAGTAGTGAAATATTTTATAGAGGTATATAAATTATATGCTACTCTGTTTTGGATTCACAGTAAAATTTTAATTGGGTTTTTAGAAAACACTGTAATAAAGTTTTGGCTTTAAGCATACTTGCCAGGAGTTCCCAACGCATTGTATCCGATCGTAGGATAAGGGTCGGAGCAGTGCTTCCGAAGTTCAGGTTTGTTTTCGCGCAAAAGCGTCCAGCATCGTCCCAGTACCGTCCCGGTAAAAGACGAAATTCCAGCGCACATGAATATCAGAAACACTCCGACCTGTATTCAAGCTAAACAAATGTTAAATGATATTCGCTTGCTTTTTGTTTTGGACGTGCGCATATGCAATTGTGACCGTTTGCAGAGTTACACAAAAGGCTTGTATTTTTGAATGAACTGGGTCTATCTTGTTTTCATCCGGCTAAAGATAAACTTCCAGACTTTCTAATGTTTGTGCAACAATTGAAAAGGTAAACAAAGCAGCACTGTTGAACAAAGCAGCACTTTGTTTACCTTTTCGTAAACAAAGCAGCCTTTGCGCACCGCAAGGCTGTTCGACATAAAGTAGCACTTGGTCGCAAAATAATTGGTGGAAAATAATTTTTATTGACAGTACTTCAACACAAGTTGTATTGACGAATGAGATCGTTGCACGTTTTTCCTCATGTCTACACTCTTTCCAGTTGTTATAAGAAAGAATGGGTTTTGTGGAGAAAAATTCATTGTATGATAGTAACCAAAGTGTCAAACATTGTCATGGCTATATCACAAGAAACATACCCATCCTGCGTCTTTGACTGCTTTGGGAAGAGCAAGTACTCCGCTTCCTGTCATTTCTCCTGTTATGAAAAGGCCAGCTGTGATGACTGTTAGGCCGGTGGCTGCTACATTGCTCTGCCGAAATAGAATACATGTTAACTTTCAACTGATATAAAAACTAACGACCTGTAAAGGACTCTAAAATCACATAGTTTGTTCGCAGATAATCCAGCTACAATTTATTATAATTAGTATTTAGTTTGTTTGAGGAAAGTTTTAGGTCTTGGTTTGTCTCAATTTTCTGTCAGTTAGAAAGAAACAGAAGGCCCATTTTACTCTAGTAGCGCCGCTTGAAAGAACAAGAATCAATAAAAAGATCTCACAAAAATAGTCCTATTTTTGTGGGTAACGTAATAGATGAAGAATTGCAAGAAGGAGTTTTTGAGCACTAAACAAACAAAGTATAGCTAAATATCGGCAATTTCCTGACTTCTTTGAAATATTGTTACACTGCAGTCAGAACTCTATTAAAGAGTTAAGTTTTGCTTTTTCACATATAGGACCAAAGCTGACCAAAATCCTGTTCGTAACAGCAGTGCTGAAAAACCCTCAGGTCAGAGTCGGACGGAGGTGCTTAGCGGCGCACAAAAGTCTGCAAATATTTTGATCAAGATTTCAAACAATTTTGCGAGATGTTTAGCTTGAGGCTGACAGCCGTTTGTTTTCACCAAATTTAAAGCAAGATTTAATCGTTGGCGTTTTACTAGTTTTATACAATCATTTTATTACGTATTTGGCTTGCACACATTCTCCAGATAGCGGGACCAGGGGTTGACAGAGGAATCACAAGAAAATGCAGAAATTACGAGGCGCCACGAAGCGCGCGCAAGGATTTGATTGCTACGCAGTGGCAATACTGAAGAAGAATACGCACCGAGACAATGCACCAGCAACTACAGTGCTGCAATTGGTCAAGGTACAAACAACTACTGCAATTATGTTACCCTCTTTAAGTTAATAGATGCCCACATTGTTCTAAGGCAGGTGTGGGGAGCCTGCGGCCCGCGAGGATATTTAATATGGCCCGTTTTACAATCTTCGTTTCCCAGGTTAGAACACAACGTCACCTCCATCGTGCCATGACATGGTTTTCGCTCCTTATTTTCCTTTGGAAGATAATGGTAGAATTTTATGATAAAATTAGTTCAGTTTTGCGGCCCACCAACGATATTCCACATTTCATGCGGCCGGTGACAGTAAGTAGGTTCCCCATCCCTGTTCTAAGGGGCAGCGTGTATCACTATATCTAAGATTATTGTGCGCACCTCCAAAATAACATAACTCCCGTAACTGACACTTTCATTGGACGTAGTGGCTCTTCACTGGAATCGCAAGGCCTATCACTGCAAGGCCCTTCACTGGAACTCTAACTACCATTGTTTGATTTATTATTAGTATTGGAGTATTAATACAATCTTGCCTGCTTCTACGTTCTTAAACCAATATAGTGCGCAGATTAATTTTTTATTGTGATCAGGTGATTCGGCTGAGAGCCAGATATAAATCGAAAAGGTTGTGGACTTCAGTGAAACACATATGCATAATTTAAATGTAATCACAATTGATTTGTCTCTCTGATTGGAGAAGATTTTAAAACCCTTTCACCAAGCCTTCCTAAATGAACAGCGTTTCCAGAACTTTTCATCAGAGTGAGAGGCAGATAGACAGGCTAATGCACCTGCGTACCTACCAAATTTGAGTTCGTATTTCTGCTCGCTAATTAGATATTTTGCAGTCGTCTTTGGGGTGCAGGAAAGCTACATGCTCTAGAACTACACTCTTTGAACAAGATGTCGGGTAGGCTATTTCACTTAAAAAATCTACGAGAGGAGAGGTGAATTTTTGTGTCTTAATTGGTAACTTTCCTGTTTGTGGGTTTTCTTTTTATTCTATTTATACTTCATGCACTTCGCAGAGCTGATGATGCGTACATGATCCTAGGCGAAATATATACTCCGTATAGTGTCTGATTCTTTGATGAGAAAGGATTTCTTTCCATAGGCAGTGTTACACGTAAGTCAGAAGATCAATTTGATGACTCGATGTCAAAAATGCTATTTCTTTCTTATCAGTAAGTTCAGTTGAAAAGATTTTGTCACGAGAAACGAAATTAATCAATTCTTGTTTGTGTCCCATGCTGTCGACGTTCTAGCGTGCGTGCCTCGCGTGGTTTGATGATTATGGTCAACTGCCAATCTGTTCAAGTGTTCGAATGGCTTGTGGTATAGGCGACAACCACCACGGCTGGTGAACCTTCACAGTTTTGGGCTGGTTGCTAGCC